>FUFK010042825.1_pt1 | contig 21456 bp, 20 predicted proteins | sample 1021851 | NCBI WGS metagenome assembly FUFK01 (sample SAMEA51879418, study PRJEB19060) | metagenome
CGCGATAACATGCTCGCCCTGCGGATACAGACTGATGACCCAATCACCTGTAAATCCGCGCAAATGTTCCATATCTTTGAGGTCAAAGATACGATGCATGAACTTAACAGGTTGAGGTTTGCCGTCTTCTTTCGTTATGATTGAGTCGTCGATGATGCGGTCGAACGATGTCATGATGTTGGGGTCGTCAAGACCTGTGGACTGTTGCGCTCTTGTATCGAAATGTGAAGGGTCGTTGGAGATGTGATTCGACGCGCTGTAATCGTATGGTTGTAAGAGAGGGTTGGCGTCTCGTAGTCCATCTCGCGAAACAACAAGTCGCATGTCGCCGTTGTTTGGTAAAGGGTTTTGAGCATTGTTCGGTGTCTCAATAAGGAAGTTACCATTTCTTTTCAGCGCGTCTTTGTTGATGATGACAGGAGGTTTGACGTTCTTACCGAACTCAAATTGATTGTGTCGGCTAAGGTAAAGCGGTATGAGTGTCGCGTTTGAAGGACTGCCACCACCAACAGGAAGGTCGCTGTGAGTTACATCTTTGTTGACTTTGTATGATGTTGTTTGGTCGTTTAACGCGAAAGCAAGACTGCGCAACCTTTTCAATTTTGAACTGCGGTCTTTTTTTGAACCTGATGGGAAGATTTCGTTCAAATTGAAAATTTGTTTTTGCGACTGCCGTATTCCTTTACCCAACACAGCAACGTCGCTTCCCATTTTGGTTTTGTCAAGCACTTGTTTCATAACAGCGTGGATTGCATCAAATTCTTTTTGCATCGAAAGCGGTTTGCCTTCGTCGAATATCGCATCACCGCCATGCAGTATGCCGTGTTTTTCTGAACCCAACTTGAATATGTCAGCGCGATTGTGAACGTGAGACCGGTTTTCAAAAATGTTCCCATGCAATTCATGAGGGTCTTTGATGACTGCCGCGAGCGTTTCTTCTTTTCGTCCTCCGCGTCGCGCATCTTGGATTTTTGAAGGCGCGGGTGCTGAAAGAGGTTTGGAAAGACGGTTGTGTGCTAAGTAACGCGAAACAAATGCATCTTCAAACGATATGCCTTGTTCGTTCGCCGCCTCTTGCACCTTCTCAATGACCTTGTTGAAAATTTTTCGCGTTCGGTTGTTGCCGTCGAACAGACGATTTGCTAACTCATGCCCCTTTGGAAGACCGTCAGGATATTCATGAGCCAAGCGCATTCGGTCTCCACCTCCCGTCATGTCATGGTGATTGCGTCTCACTCTCAAATTGGTGATACGGTCTGCCATTTCAGGCGTAATGAGTGTGTGCATTGGTGTTTGTTTGTCGCGCTCCATACCCGCGATGGTGTATCCTGTCGTCTTCCCTTTCGCCATCAATCTCGACTGTTCATCAGGAGTGAGGTGTGTGGCTATGTATTCAGCGATGTGCAAACCGTATGCCGTCATAGCAGTCGCTTCGTTGTTCTCAACGTTCGTCATACCCTCATAGCCGAATGCTTTAGGGTAGTGGGCTTCGATAGCAGGACGAACCATCATATCGAAGATTTCTTTGACAACATCGTGCGTCTGACGTCCCAACTGCAACTTGTCGTGGAACGAACTTTCTTTCTCATCATCATGTTGGTAAAGATGTGAATTCGCGCCAATGCTGTTGATTTTTTGCATCAGAAAGTCGCGTTCAACATCGTCCTTTGTAAATTTCAATTGCTCAACGTATGCTTCGGTATCGTTTTGAGCGAGTGAATGTTCGTCGGGGGCTATCACATATTCGACACCGTCAATCGTTCCGAACTTCTTGGCTTTGTCGACTGTCGTCATCGCTTGATTCACACGCTTTCCTAACGCTTCCTTGTTACCATCGTAATCATCATCGAGCGCGATGAGTTCTTGTTTTAACTCTCGGTCGGTCAAACCACCGTGAGAGATAGGCGACGGTAAGACGTATTCATCGTTTGAGTAGCGCGTATCAAGATATTTTTGATAATCTTCAAGTGAATAAATGGAGTAGCGCATCGGTTGAGAACCAATCTGTGTATCGAACAATTCAGAATTGATTCTGTCAGAATCGCGAACTCTCCCTGTCGGGTCAGTTCGATTCATTGATTTGTATTGACCTTTCTTCCAAGCATCGAGCGCGTCGTCGTCATGGACGTCGAGAGGTTCGTGCGCGCCCAACAAACCAACACCGATAGCCAAACGATGTTGAGGATTGTTGCGGTCGTGGTTTAGACGCGCAACATCTTGAACACCCTCCGCCAATTGTTCAGCAAAGAACAATCGGTTGTGGCCTTTGCTATCAGCGTTGTCGCGTAGTAATTGCATCCGCGCCATAGGATAAGGTGATACGGTGTCTCGCTCTTCACGCAGTCCGTCAAGCCCCATCATCGACGTTTCATCCATTGGGTCAGACATGAAATGAGCCTCCGAGCCGACGAAAGGCGTGAGGGAATCGCTCGTCACTCGTCGTAAGAGTGGCATACCACGCGTGTAATCTTCCATCTCTTCTCCGACAAATTCTTCGGTGTCGCGCATAGGTCTTTCGCGCTCTTTCAAGCGTATGCGGACTTCGTTACCTGCCTCAAATTGTTCGACCAATCGCTCCGTTTCTTCTTCTCCGTATCCGTTTCTTTGCGCTGTATTACGAAGGCGCGTCTTTTGTTGTTCGTTCAACGCTTCATCTTTCTTGTTGGGTTTGAAGGTATCCATAACGGCTTCGCGCATTCTTCCTTTCTTCCTACCGTATTTTGTCCCAAGAGCCTTACCTTTGACATCTTGTCGGAATGCGGGAAGAACGTTGCGCACAGGTAAATCTTCAAACCACACACCCGGCATCGCGTCTTCTCTTAATTGTGCAAAATCATCGAAGTCGAAATCAAAATTACCTCCGCCTCCACCCATAACATCCATGAGCATACCGTATGCCGTNNTTTCNTGACGNGCATCGTCAGGGTGTANCCAATCTTCATNGTTGGTGTGCGTGTAGTGNAAATCNCTCATGCTGTCCAACAACGTGTCAATTTTAGCCTCGCTGACTTTCGTTGTCGCGGCTTGATGAGCAAATGCTTGTTTGAATTTTTTACCACTTTCTGTCTTGAAAAATCCGTGTTCAGCGAGTGTTTTCAAATCTTCAATCGTCATATCGTCTTCCATCTCAATCGAGTCTTCACCGAAGAAATCGTTCTTGACGATTTTAGGAAACATACCATGACCATAGACTGCTAAATCGTTCGCGTCAGCGTATTCGTCAAGTGCATCGTTTAATTCGTCTGAATCTTTCATTGCCTCAAACGTTCGCTTCATCACATCTTGACTTAAATCGCGATAACGTCCTTCCGCAATGTCGTTAGCAAATTTGTCGATTCTTTCATTGGGTGCGCTGTCGAGTGCATCTTTGACGGTGCTATCGTTGAGATAACGGTTCGGCGTAATGTGAGTGAACCCTCGTCGTAGAGACCCTCCTGAATACATATCGCGTAACGCAGTCTTCATCAAACGATTGTGCAACGCCATGTAGCCCAACACGTCATTGAAATTGTTNCCAACAATTTTNTTNAAATCAGATGNGTTTTGCGCGCCGTTTAACTTCCAATAAGTGATGTCGCGTTGCATATCGGCAGGGAGCATATACACACCATCGACGTAAGCNTCTGTGCCTGTCCGTTCGCGTGAAGGTATGACCCATTGTCCGTCGTCTGTCTGTATGCGCGCATCGTCTTTGACTGCCTGATGAAGTGACACACCCGCACCTTCTTTCACTTGGAGATTATTCTCGTCGATGGCTTGTTTGAAGATGTAATCTCGCGGAAGCCCCTCATTCTCCCATTGTTTACACCACACGAAAAGCGGTTTCATAATCGAAGACTCTTCACCGAATTTTTCAACGAAATCCTTTTTGAAATCTTGATAACCGATGTCAAACATCTTTTCAATGGTAAAATTCTGACCACTCCAATTGCCGAGTATGGTGTCTTTTTTCAACGATGGATGCATTTTTTTCGCGGCTTGTATCATTTTTTTGTTGAATTGAGATGCGAGAGCGTGAGGTGGTGAAAACATAGCGCGCATCAGTTGTTGGAAAATTGGTTTGCTGTGATACGACGGGATGTGGTCTTCGTATGTTGGGTGAAGGTTGAGCGCATGGATAGGGTGGTGAGGGTGTGTGATGTCCTCTTCATCATAATCTTGAGTGTTTGGAGTAGTCTGCATACGCCAACCGTGTGCTTTTCGCGTCATTGCGTCGATAGCACTTTGGTTGTTCTCATCGTGTGCTTTCACCCAATCATCAACGTGAAAAAGACGTATTGCACGATGTTGCGGTCGACGCGCAGGTTCATGTTTTGTTGAGCGCGAAGTTATAACTTTGGATTGCTGAAATGAATCAACAGGAATTTCGTCGATTGGATTCTCAACTTTTCGTCGCAAAGCATCCCTGCTTCGCTTCATCTGTCGAAGATACTTCTTCGCGTCTTTCAGAACAGGTATGGTTGTGACGCCTTCATTGCGCAAATTCTGTGCGCTCATTAAGACGTTGACTGCTTCGTCGCTCGCGTCACCCTTGAGTAGTGCGTCGTAAAAGTCGCTTACCATTCTCGCATGGTATTGCAATGCATTTTCACGCACACTTCACCACCTCAAGAATAGTCGGTGATTGAATACGCTCCTTCAGGATTTTTGTCAGATGGGTCGCCTTTCTTGTTTTCGTGCGCTTCAAGAGTGTTCGGATGGCCGATGGGTGTGAATTTGATTTCTTCTTTCTTCGGAGCGGTTCGCGATACATCTTCTGTGGTGATACGTCGTTGGTTGGTGTCGTAGTATCCTGTGCGAACAGGTTCAACACCTGTTACATTCGCGAAGAGGTCAGCACTTTCTGTGCCAAAGTCTTTGGTTTCTTTGTCGACTTTTTCGATTAAATCGTTGGCTTGTTTGATGAGTTCGTCAACGTCAGGCGCGAGTTGTCCTGCTTCAACTTTCATTGGCTTCATTGGTCAGTCCTCCTTCCTTCTGCTTCGGCGGCTGTGTTCGCCATCGCGTGAATTTCATCCCACGACATATCGTGCCACTCTTCGTTTGATTCAGGCATCGACATACCTATGTCGTCGATAGCGGCGGCGGCTTTGCTGATGACGTCATCTCGGTCTCCGCGAAGTGGGTCGCCCCACACATCCTCATTTGCAGGAGTGTTAGCGCGGACAAAACCTGCGCGCTTAAGTAGAAGTTCAGGTGTATCCATGCTTTTTCGCATCGACGTAATTTCAGCATCCATCGACTCCATTTTACTGATGAGTGCTTTCATCAGTATCATAGCATCGGTTTGCTCACTCACGCTCACACCTGACCTTGTTTCTTGAAATGCGAACCAATGCGGTCAGGGCCGATGTATCCCATAGGTCGGTCGCCTGATTTCGCGATGACACCTTGAGTGCTGTTGAATTGAGCGACAGGGAAGCCACCTGCGAATCGGTCGTTCACACCGAGAACACGGTCGCCGCCTTGTTCGGACTTGTAAATTTGACCCACGTCATCCGCGAGATAATCACTTGTGGATTGGATACTGCGAAGAAATTGTTCGGCTGAAACAAGGTCGTTGTTTGCGAGCGCGACCTTAAATTCAGATAGCGCGGTTTCCAATTTGCGAACCATCGGGTCCATCTTTTGCAATAGGCTCATNCGGTTTACGAGGAAAGCCCACGCCTTTAAGTTATCCCTAAAATCCNCTTTCTTTCTGTTTCGCGGTCGGGTCTTTCGCGGCTTGNACGCTATCNAGTGCTTCCTCAATCGGCGTCTTCTTCGCACCGCGTTGGTTTTTCTTNGTGGATGGCGCGCCTGATTGGTGTGTTTCTGAACTTATTGGAGCAGGTCCACGTTCGCGCAGTCCTTCGCTTTCACCCAATCCGAGTGCTTTCTCCATCATCATAATTTGACCACCACCGGGCGGAGCCGCTCCGCCAACGGGAGGCGAAGCCCCTGCCCCCTGCGGCATCATCGCGCCCCCACCCATAGGAGGTCCGCCGCCACCCGGCGGCATTGGTGGAGGCATACCACCTGCTCCGCCGCCCATAGGTGGCATTCCTCCGCCACCCATACCACCTGCTTGTTGTTGCATCATGGCTTCCTGCGGGTCAGGTTTCTTGTAAACGAAGCGTATGTCGCGACCTGCATCTTCGGTCAGTTCGGGTTGGAATCCGAGTTGTTGCATACGCTGTGCGATATTGACTTCTTGTTCATCGCGTCGAAGTCGTGTGATTTCATCTTCTTCTTCGTTCGGATAAAGTGTGAGCGACCAATGGTGAACACCCATTTGGTCAAGCAAACGCGGGAACAATTCACGCGAATACAACTTCTGTCCTGATTCGACAGCACGATTGGTGACGAGGATTTGCATACCTTCGTTGTTCAATCCTCCTGATTTACCTGCGTCCATCATGAACACATTTGATACACCGTAGAATGCGGCAATACGCATTCGTATTTCATCACGAACCTGCGCGTATTGCATCTCGTCGAGACTGTCCATGAAACGAACGAACTCAACTTTACCGCGACCTGATGAAGACTCAACACCAACCTTCGGAATGTAGTGTGGGTCTCGCTCCATCTTTTCTTCCGCGCCTTTCCAAAACGAAGCGGTGGATTGGATGTTGTCGGTTGTGATGGCGAGAACACCGCGAGGTATTCGTCGTTTTTGATATGCGAGGTAAATGTAATTGTCCATTGCTGTAAGCGACTGCGCTTGACGCCACATGCTCGCAACAGGCGAACGTCCATACAACTTCGATGGATTAAATTTCGACAGGTGTAGAACCTCTCCGTCGATGTAGTATTGCGTTTTACCACTCCCTGCTGTGTTGATGTAGTGAACGTCTTGAAGTGGTAGTGAGCAAACGTCGCACTTCTTGTGGTCGCCGTTGTGAGGATAGGTTTTGTCTCGGTGAATAGGACACAGAAGGTATCGTCCTCCGCGTTTCCCCGCTTTATCAGCCACGATGCGCATGAAGGTTGGGTCTCCGCGAACCAATTCTTTGACGCGGTAAAATTCAATCTCTCCGCTTTGCGGGTCGATGAAGTATTCTTTGATGAGCAACAAGAACGCGTCGTCGACGATATTCAAATCCCATTCAATTTCTTTCATGACTTCAATGAACGATTGGTCCATGCTGTTGCGCTGTTTCATCAACCATCGCGGATACAAAATTTGGTCAGCATCAGGGCTTTCAAATTCTTCGTTACCGCATATCCGACATTCCAACACAGTATCGTGTTGATATTCTTCTTCACAGTTCGTGCATTTCTTATGAAATTTTTTCTCCCAATAATAACCGCGACGAAATATCTCTTGACACAACGTATTGATGGTTGTTCGGAGGATGATGGATTCTTGAACCGTCGCGTAAAGTGCAGGGATGGAGACACCTTGAACAAGGACAGGCTCTTGAATGCCCGTCTTCCAAAGCGGCATCTGTGGTTCAGGTGTTGTTCGACGATTGAACGGCTTTGACAATCTCGACAAAAAACGACCGACTAAGCCTTTTTCTTCCGCCATCAAATCATCTCCACAAGTCGGTTCGCGTCATCGACAAGACGTAGCGTTTCGCCGTCTCGCTCAAACATCGCACGAACTCCCGCCTCATCAATGTTCCACTCTTTGAGAAGTTCAGCGCGCTTATCAGGAACGTCACGCCAATTCAACCACTTCACCATTTTGTATAGGTCGTCTCTTCTCGACTTAACGATGTCGGTTTTTCTTCCTCGCAAATCAAGTAGTTCGACGACGGCACTCGCTTGACCTTTCTTCATTCGCAAATGAGGCGCGATACCTTTCAACAATTTTCGTAAATCGTTTTCGCTGTAAAATTGCAACCGATGTTGCGTTCGTCGACTGTTCTTGTGTATTTTCAAATCTGTTTGCAAAACGCCGCATTCAAGTGCTTTATGCAATCGCTCACAATGCAACTTACCACGCTCTCCTGTGGCGATAAAACCTGCTCGCGGCTCCATACGCTTTGTAATCGTGATGTATCCATCAGCGTCAAGAAAACCTGCCGCATACGCCCACACATCTTTGAAAATCACATTGTCGTCGCGAACGATACCCCAATTGTTGCCAATCTTTTCGATGTCGTATTCGACGCCATGCATCTTGAAAAGCGCACTCAATTTAGAAGGAGAGGTGTGTTTTGTTCCGTCCATTGATGCGAAGATTTCATTTGAAGGTAAAGGTCCGCGCGCTTCAAGAATTGTAACGGCTTTGGTGAGAAAGACAGCATCGGTCTTCTTGATGTTGTCAATCGAATGCAACGTGTTTCTCCATTCTTTTTTCGCGTTCTTCTTCAACTGTTGAGCATCGACCCACATTTGACGTTGGTCGTCGGTAAAGTCACCCTCAATCAACAACAATTTGCTGATGGTATCGTTGGCTTTCTCCCATTGAACGCACGCACGTCGAAGAGCATATTCGCGAGTCAAACCGTGTTTGCGTAACGCTTGTAAATCACGTTCGCTGATTCCTAAATTACGAACGGTTGGTTCGTGCTTACCAATCCATTCGATGGATTGCAACGTTGCCTCAACTTCCTGTCTTTTAGCGATACGGATAGCGTCGATGGCTTCGTCGATAGCGTCACGCATACCTTTGTTGACGCGACGCGCCATTCTCAAATCTTTAACGAGTTCTTCCGCGCCTCGACCAAACATTGATTGAAACCAACCACCNTCAGGANGNGAACGCTTGAGTTGTTGTTTGATTTTGTTCGTCATNTCTTCTTCTTCTTCGCGCTTCTTNTTTTCATCAACAAGCGGAGGTGTNGGATTAGCNTTGACTTCNCCACCACCCTGACTGATGGTTTGAGGTGCNTCGCCAAACGAAGCACCNCGAATCTGATTCTTNAACAAAGGATGAGAACGAACAATGTCAGAAATGTCGTTCAAGTNAATTTGTGCCATTCCCCTCCATTCGCGTTCGACGGTCTTCCGTGTGCTATCCAACACAATTCGCAAAATCCAAACGGTCGCTCTCCTTCAAAATAACATACGCCACAAAACATGAAATTGTGGCTTCCGAGCATTCAACAATTCCACCTTTTCAACGCCGCTCCCTTCGGAGTCAATTTGCCCTTTTTGGATGTAGGACCTTTGACGCCACTCATCCGCGCACAAAAAGACTTACGGCGTTTAGCCTTCTTACCGCCGGGTTTTAATTTACTTGGTTTGGTTGTCACAGGTGGTTTAAGATTCGCACCGCTTTTTCGCTTCGCGGCGGCACGTCCTTTCGCATTCAACCCACCTTTACGACTGTGCTTGTTAGGATTGTATCCGTGAAATGGTTTGCTCTTCTTCTTTGCTTTCAACACCGAACTCGCAATGTCAAATGGTGAACAACATGTGCAAAACGTCACTTCTTTCGCGATGTCTTCNTCNTTCATCATTGCTAATTCTTCGGCTGTTATCGGTTCATCGTGGTATATGTATTCGTATTCTGTCATGTTATCGTCCCCTTGACAAGTGAGTGTATCCGCATACGCATGGATAAGTGGTGAGTTCAAAACCCAATTGACGCGATTGATATGCCCTATCGCGTTCTGCGTGCGCGGGAGATTCGTATGCGTTCTTTTCCGGCGTAGGGCAAGGTGGATAGTCGCCACGGTCGTTGCGACCCTTCATGAACACCCACGCCTCGTTCATCGCTTTAACGATGGTGGGCTTTCCGCCTACCCCTTGTTTCTTGGAGCGTTTACGTTTTGTTGCCGCGCGCTTTTGACCTTCTGTCATAGAGCCGGATGTCTTCGGCGTTTTGCTTGATACTTTGACGGACGGGCGACACTTGGGGTAGCCTTTGCTTGAAGTCTTGGCTTTGGAACGACCGCATGGAGGATGTGTGCCATCCTTCTTCTTGCGCGAAACATCAACCCACTTTTCCTTGAACCAACGGTTCAAGTTCTTCTCAACCGTCATTTTTTCGCCCACGCATCACAAGTGTAATCTTTGTTACAAGTGAAATCATACCACTTGCAGTAACCCGTTTGAGGGTCTTCTGTCGCTGAATCGTCCCACGCCTTACAGTTACCACAACATTTCGTGTTCTCACAAGGGCGATAATTTGGCGCGTCTTTCTTGGCTTTCATCAAAGCCCATGCATCTTCAAGAGCGTCCATTTTCCTCAACTGCGACTGATTGTATTCGGGGCAAGAACCGACTGTATGATTGAGGTGAGCAGGGCAGGGGCGAGCAGGTTCAATAGCACCGCATAATCCACATGGAGCATTCATTTCTTCTTCTTCCCTCCCTTCTTCTTACGGAACTTACCGCGACAGTATTGAACAGCCCAACCATTCGCGTATGCTGATGGATACACCTTGAATTTGCGCTTTGCCGCCGCTTTACCTGCGGGACATAATTTCTTCTCAAGATAACCAAACGCCGCTTCTCCGCCTACACAAAATTCACAATCGCACGTCAATCCAACAACCCCGCCATAATTTCATCCAAGTCCACAATACGCTCACGGAACTCCGTCGTCGCCCAATGAGCCAACGCGAGAGCGATAGCGAAGTCGTCGTGTCGACCAATGCTATCGAGTCGCCCCTTTTTGCTCATACCGAACATTAGCAATTCACGTTCAAGTTCAGACGTGAGTGTGCGAGAACGGTCGTCGCCGTAAGGCAATCGTATTTGTTCCTTCTCAAAACGTAGCACCAACCCCATGAGTAGCGACTCTCGACGTTGGCGTGTGGAAATGAATGTCTTAATTGGNAAATCTGTATCCGCGCGTAGTTCCGTTGCGAAGACGCGCTGAAAGTTGTTGGCTTCAAGTTCGATAACGTCAGGATTGAATTTTGCATTCAAACGCTGTATCTCCATGATTTGTGTGCGGAAGTCCATGTTCTTACGACGAACCGCGTGAACCATCTCAAGTAATTCAGGGTTGGTGGATGGGCGTCGAAGAACAACCATGACGGTGTAGTCAGCCGAGCGGTCTGATGAAATCGCGGGGTCCCAACCAATGAAGTATTGGTCATCAGGGTCGCCTGTTTCGCGCTCAATCAACCGAAGCGACGAATCTTTCGCCGCCTGAAGAACGGTGGATGGGAACAGACTGCTGACGTCGTCCATCGGTTCACACAGATATTCACGCGCAAATGCAATCGCGGGCATATCGTTTCGACGTGCATCAAGTGATTCCAAATCCCATCGTTCAGGCCATAACGCCTCGCCTTTGCTATTGATAGCAGGGTAGGTTTCGACAAGATACCCGTCGCGACTTTCCAACTCCGTGTAAAGGTCAGTCGGTGTAAACGGTGTTCCGACAATCATCAACTTGGATGTGTGGTGGAGTGTAGGAACAAGGACTTCGTAAAACCATGAAGCGACGCGAGCGAGTTCTGTGTCGGTTGTTCCCCACAGAATGTCGTCGCATAGAATTAAGTCAGGGTGAATACCACGAATAGCACCACCAACCGACTTTGCGCTGATGTTTGAGCCGTTGCTGAAACCAAAGAACGTCTTCGACCATGAGTCAGCCTTCTTCATTTTCGCGAGAAACGGCACACCATCAATCAAATCATTGAGTGTGCGCATGTGGTGAATGGACTGATGAAGACTGTGCGAAATCAAGACGGCTTTGGTCTTAGGATTGAATGCAGTCTTCCAAAGCATGTAGCCAAGAAACAACGTCGANTTNCCGTGGTCTCGCGCNGCTTTAACACAGTANCGTTTTCGTGATTCAAGATTGTTATACCATTGTTCGTGGTGGTGCGATAATTGAAACCCAAGAATCTCTTCAAAGAAGAATTTGAAGTCGCGCTTCGCTACTTCAAAATCAATCTCTTCGATGGCCTCAAGGGATAATTGTTGCACGCGCCATCACCGAATGTTCAACCCTTTCAATAGCGCATCCCATGATGCTGTGTGTTTATCGCTTGAGAAGGTGACATCAAGAGGTGCGGCGGAAGAACCCTCATCATCTCCATCCCCTGCTGAATCAGGGAACATAACCTGTGCTTCTTCCTCCGCGACTTGTTGAGCCGCTTGTTCATCACCTGCGGCAACGGCGGCTTTGAATCGCGAAGATTGCATCAATCGGTTCTTTAGCGCATTACCATGCGCACCTCCCTTAATACCCATAGCGTCTATCATCTCTTGAGCGTATTCTTCTTCTGACGCAGGGTCGAAACCTGCATCATACATTCTTTCAGACAATTGCTGACCTGCGCTTGTTCCTCCGAACTTGGTGTATGGTTTTTCGCCTTCTCCCAAGAACGATTGTATGCGCCCCATAAGGTCTGCATCGCGTTCAGACGTGGCAGGTTCAGCAGGACCGACATCGAACGTTTGTTCAGGTTGAGGTTCGGTAGGTGGGCCGACATCGAACGTTTGTTCAGCCTCGACAGGTTGCGGAGTGACAGCAGGTGGTGGTGGTGTATCGGTGTTGACCGACTCAACAATTTCAGGAGACGCACTATCAACTTGTTCGCTGATTTCTTGAACAGTTCCTTCGTTTGCTTGTTGCGCGGCTTCCATTTGTTCAGGCGTCTGTTGCAATCCACGTTTTTGTCGCGAAATGTCCAACGCTCTTCGGAATCTGTTTGGTCGCGGACCTTCTAACGAACTTATCTTTTCAGCCATTTCTTGTCGCTTCGCTTCTTCTTGTTGAGCCAACGGTGTTTGAGCAATCGCCACCAACTGACGGTGACGTTCACCTGCATCAGTCCCCGCTTCTCGACGAGCGCGCTCTCGTTGGTCTGCTAATGTGTTCAGTTCACCTTGAAGAACGTCGCGTCGCATACCTGCCTTTTTGTCTTGGCGTGCTTGCTCTTTCGCTTGTCTTCTTCCTTCTCGGTAATTCCCCGCCACTCCCATGAAATCTCGCATACGGTCTCTCGCGCCCGGAAATTTGTCAGCCAAGAATCGCCCTGCCTGACCTGCTTTGCTACCGATAAAACGTCCTGCACCTGCTACACCTCGACCTATGCCTTTTGCACCTTCGGCTATACCTCGACCTGCTTGAGCGACGGCGCGACCTGCGGCTTGTCCGTATTGGCCTGTTCGTGCCAAATTGCCAACGGTGCGTTGTCCTTGATTGAGTGCTTCTTGTGAATCCAAAGTGCGTTGCGCACCAAGCAAACGTCGTGCTTGTCGAGCGGATTGAACGGCAGTATTTGTTCCTGCGACGTTCATAGGAATAGCAGGTCTGAATTGAGGATTGACGCCGTAGGGTTGCTGTGGGTCGACGTTCTTCCGAATGATGTCAGGATGTGAGTTGTCGCGCTCCGCGACAGCCTTGATGAGTGGCTCCCAAGTGTCGTCGTGTTGGTTGAGCATGACGTAATTGACATCCGAGAGGTTGCCTCCTTTCGCGAAGATGAACTCCATTGTGCCTAAATCGACACCGTGTTCAATCATACTGCTGTTCCATTCAATTTCCCATGTTTCAACCATTGAGTGCGCCTCCACAAGACCGCTTGATAGCGCGAACCACGTCATGCGTCGTGTTAAAAGATTTCGCTATCACATTCCAATCTCCGAGCGACATAGCAATCGCGCGGACATCAAGACTCGACATACCTACATTTTCGCCCAACTGTTGCATATCATACGAATCCATAGGGTCGTATTTTTGCATCAATGAGCCACCTGCGTCATGCATTTGCACACGCTCCATAATCGTCGCGATAACGCCCATTGGGTCATCGTTCGACTTCATTGAAAAAGATGGACCAAACCCACCAAACCCTCCAAATTCAGGCGGAGCAAATCCGCCGAATGGCACTTGGGCTGAACCGCCTTCATCAGCCAACGGGTCAGCCGCGAGAGGTTCTTGTGTTTCGTTCTCGGACGGCATCGTGGTCAATGCCTCTTGAGGTGGGAGCAACGGCTCAACAGGTTGTTGTTCCGCGCCTATTGTTCCTCCACTCAAGTGTGACGGGAAGGAGTCGTGCATATGGTCGTAGTTCGTGTTGATTTTACCGCGCATATCATGATGTTCGTCAGCGAGACCGAGCGAATCCATGTCGATTTGTCTCGCTCTCGTCGAAGCATATTCAACATAATTATCACGCACAGTTGGTCTTGAAAGTGGAGTGTCGCGAAGTTCGACGCCCAACTCTTCCGCTGTCTTGAGCATAGCCATGATGTCGATTGCCGCATTCTTTTGACCCCGTTCATCGTCACCGATGAGACGGCCAAATTGTCCGACGTGTTTCGTGTAAAGTNGGTGAATATCGCGACTCTTGTCAATACCAATCTCTTCTCGCATGTCTTTCATTACGTTGCGCAAACCCGACGCTCGTCCATCTTTACCTGTCCCTCCACCATACAACAACTGATTGACGGGAGCGCGAGCCATCTGATACGCTGTGTTTTGGTCGTATCCTAACTCCATCAATTCATTCATAAAAGCAGTCGACATACCGCCCTTCGTTGATGGATTAAAGAATGCGTTCGGTAAGACAGACACAATGGACATAGGTGATATTTCACCATACGCGGCAGTTTGAGAGTGTAAGTCTTTGTAATGCGAAGGGAATTTTGTGTTCTTCTTTGACGTTGGGTCAGCCTCATTCGACGTGTATCGTCGCGTCACCCCACCTGTAATTTGTTGAGGTTCGATGACGTTCTGTCTCGCACCCAAACGTGTATCTATGCCGCGCCTCTTTGCTTCATCTTGGAACTCTTTTGAGAAATGGAATGCCGCCGATTCAAGATGCACACCAAGCGTAGGGTGCGCTTTGTTGTTCGCGTGGTTGTTGATTAACTTCCCATCTTCTGTTCTTGTCCTTCGTTGCGCTGTCGGCACACGCTTGTGTTCGTGCGAACCGTAGTGATTGTTCATGTATTCAGGATGGAGACGACCATCTTCTCCAAACGGAATTGGAACGGTGTGAAAGTCGTCGTTGTTGTCGCGTTTGATTTTGTTGAAACGCATCGCGGAAGCATTCATGATTTCTTTCGCCATGCTCAAAGCGTTGGATTCTGTCGTTGGCTTTCGCTTGACACCGTTTTCGTCGATGTATCCTCCCTTCATGATTTCATTGGCTAAAATCATCGCGGCTTTCTCCATAGGGAATTGACGCATGTGTGCAGGTATCTCTTTGAAAGGCTTACCTGTTATCGAATTGATGTAAAAATGTGATTCGTTTTCGTGGTCAGAATCTTTAGGTGGGAACGACATAGGGTGCATGACCCCATCTTCGTCCATGTAGTAAACGCCTTTTCCTTTCAGGATAATGTCGCTCAACCTATCCCACCTCTCCTGACATACAAGTCGTATGCGTGTGCGCCCCATCGCGTCGCATCGTCATCAGGGTCAGTCTCGGTTGGACCTGTTGGATTCGATGTCTCCCCACCTGACGAATTCGGTGTGGACGTTTTATCTTCTTTATGCATCATGCGTCGCAACAAACGATTCAATTTGTCCATCAACGTTCGATATTCAATCCTATCGCGAGGTGATATACCCACCTTGACTTTCTGTGCGCGTCCTTTCATAAATTCTTCAGAAGCGAGAATTGAATCCGCACCACCCGCAAGTGAAGTTGCTTCTGTCATTTCTTGACCCATCGGTGTTGCCGCTGTGCGCGGTTGCCGAGTTGCTTTGCTGTGCAACTTCTTACGACCGCGACCGCGAGGTGGCTTTGTCAATCGAGACATTGGAGACATCGTTGGGATAGGCGGTGTGATGTCCTGCGTCGGTTGTGTTTGTCGAATTTGTTGTCGTGCCGCTTCTGCTTCGCGCTGTCGTGGGTCAGGATATGCTTGTTTAGCACGCGAACGACCTGTCGCACCACCGACACGGATAAATCGAGTTGGTTGACGGTATGTGTATCCTGTTCCGAACGAAGCATACGGAGCGCGAGCGGCGGAGAGGGCTGACATACTTCCCATCTGTCGAACGTTTCCTGCTTTGAGCGGAATACCGCTTCCTTTTCTTCGCCTTCGACGCTTGAGTGATTCGACGGTGACGTTCTTTCTCGCTTTACGCTTTTTACCTGTCTTTGCTCTCGCTCTCGCTCGTATTGTTGAAATCGTCGTTGTTTTCTGTGGTTTTTCGTCGTCGTATTTTGGCTTGTTGCGTTTTTTGCGAATCATTTCAAACGCATCATCAATGTAATCCGTTGTCGAAAGCATGATGTTCGCACCGAGACCACTCGCGTTTGGATTTGCACCGTCGATAGCCTCGCTTTGTCCGACCTGCCCCGTCATTTGACCGAGTTCAGCCTGTTGCTTCATGTCGCTGTCTTCTTCGTCGTCAGGATTCTTTTGAGGAATNTTGATTTTCATGTGTTGAAGACCTTGCAATTTGCGTGCGCGCTTATCTTGCTCTTCACGCTTCTTTGCGTCATGGCGTGCGCGCTCTTCGGAGTCTTCGCGACCAACCGATGAGTCTTCTTGTAATTCTTCCGCGCTTTGACGTGGATTAAATCGAAACCCTGCGGTGCTTCCTGTTCCCGCAGTTCCGACCACTATTCGTCACCACCCATCAATTTGCTACGAAGACGCGTCCACACTTCAGGGTTTTCTTTCGCCAATTCGACTTTGAGAATGTTGATGGTTTGAGCATTCATGGTTTCGTTGGTATTACCTGCCGCGCGGTCTTGGACGCGCATAATGTCTTTGACGGTTTCACGCACTTCTTTGTGCAACGAAACAATGTTGCGAACGTATTGAGGGTCGTTGCGGTCAGCGTCGTCAAGAAAATGACCTAACTCGCCGTTGATTCGCGCTAAATTGTTGCGTAAAGACTCCATCTCCTGACCCGCTTCGACGATAATGAGGTCAGCCGCACCCTTTTGCACAACAGGCTTGAGATGATGTTTGAGGTGATGATATACGTTCGATTCGGGGATTTGAATGTCGTCAGCAATTTGTTGCGTTGTCATTGACAAATTGAAATACGCTTGCTCAAGGTTTTCGCGTTGCGGCGAAGTGCAGAAACCGCATTGGCTATTGCTCGCCATGTGATACTCGCCCATATGGTTGCGAAAATGACGGTCAGCCGTCCCTTCACGCCATCCCATATCGCTATCCATATCCTTCGCGGTCATCATTCCGCTCTTCATCATCTCTTCCAAAGAGTCGCGACCCTCGTCCTGACAGAATTTGCAAGAAGCACGCGATATACGCTCCGCCATAGCAAAGACCAAGTAGTGGTAGCAAAAGAGTGTTTCCCATGAGAGAAAGGCTTCGTCGTTCACCCAAAATAGCAGGTGTTCCGCTTTCAAAGGATACAGCGAAGAGTCTTTCTCGCGCCGCTATGGATATTATCAAAAACAACAAGGCTGACCTTACAGAACGAGAGCGTCGTTACAATATATGCCAACAATGCCCTGAACGGCGACACGACCGATGCGGATTATGTGGCTGTTTTATCAAAACCAAGACGATATTGCTCAACAGCGAATGCCCTATTGGTAAATGGTCAACCTTGTTGTCCGAGGCGACGGTAAATCATACCGGTCGCGCTGAACGAGACGAATAGTGCGCCAATAACCCAACTTAAATCGGTTGAAGTCATTTGTGGTCCTGAAAAAACCAAAATGAGGAAACAACCAAGCGTTAATGTGATGAGTTGAACCATAATCATGTCAACAATAACTGATTTGCGCAAATTTGTCATATCGCTAATGGTTGTGTAAAGTGAAGAGATGTCCATATCAACGACCACCTGTTGCTAATCCGCGCACCAACGAACCAAGACCGCCGCCAACACTTTGCATCATACCGGGGTCGGCTAATGCGTTATCCAACATACCTTGTAACGAACTTTGATTCGCGATTTGCACCATTTGTTGAAATTGCATGTTTGTTTGCTGAACATTGTTGGATGCTTGGTTGAGTATTTGTGTTTGTGCCATTGTGACGCTGTCAGCAGTCGGTAATCCCTGCACACCGCTAAAATCGAATGCGTATCCGTTGTCTTTTTCGACCAATTTCGCGTTTGATAGCATTGTGTGAACAGAAACAGCGACAAGACTGCTCAAAAGCGAGATGAGCATGTTCATATTTGCACCGTTATTGTCCGATAACCACTTGTCGATGAGAGGATTACTTGTTATCATCGCGGANAAAATNTCCATTTCTGATGGTGGTGGAGGNGGNGCATAGGGGTTGTATCCNCCATTTTGCGTTCCGTTCGTGATTTGATACGGAACTTGTTGCTGTCCACTCGGCAATCCGAGATTCAACGCGCCATTTTGTTGTTGCGCGGGTTGGTTTTTAGGGTTGAAAGGCCACACCATGATACAACCTCACGCTACACCATCATTTGATTCTGTCGGTAAAGGAAGGGGAGCGGTTTGTTGCTGTGCTTGGTGTATCGCGAGCGCATCAAACAACAACCGCGCGTTGTTTCCTGCTTGAAATTGACGCATATCGAACACAATCATCACCAAATCGTTCATTCCTGTCGCGGTATTGGTCAAATGTGTGATAGGAATGTTATCTTGTTTGAGCATTTGAAAGAATGGTTCGTATTTCGCGAGTATTGGAGGTGTGTTGTCCTTCTTTTTGATGCTACTGATTGGCACAGCAACGGTTGAAACACCCTTTTTCAACTTCGCTTTGAGTGTTCCACCACTCGCTTCTTCTTCTTTTTCGTCTTCTTTCTCCCATTTCGTCAACAAATGATACAAATGAAGGTGTTCAGGGCAGTATGTTGCGCGTAATTTACGCCCACTTGTGACTTTTTCGCGTGCTACAAAGGCTTCTACTTCGCCTGTTACAGGGTTTTTGAAATACAAATCCCACAGCGTTTGACCTGTTTCTTCGTCTCCAACCTGCTCATAGATGTTCCCCGCGTGTCGTAAAAGGTGTTCAACGTCGCATCCATCGACACAACAGCGCATTGTGTTGGTATTATAGCGATATTTACCGCCCCAAATGCGTTTGAGAGAGAAAATCGACCTTTTTGTCGGTTTCAAGAGCGAATATGCTTGTTTTATGTCCTTTCTTCGCGCTTTTTTGGGGTTTGAGTGCTGTGAAGGGTAAAAATTGACCTGCGGAACTTCGATATGTTGGCTCGCATTGCTCATCGCGGCCTGTGCTGACGCTTGTTGTTGCATCTGTGCGAGGCTCATTTGTGTCTGTGCGGCGAGGCGTAAAAGGTCATTTTGAGGGGTATTTCCAAGCATTTTATCACCAATTCAGCATTTCAATCAACGTTTTTTCCACATTCCAACCAATTTTCGTCGCCATCATGCTAACGCGACACGGAATACCTGCCTTTTGAAGCCTCCGCATGGCAGGTCGGTGCGAATCGAACACTTTATGTTCGCGTAATCGGTTGGATTGCCACAATATGTTCGCATTATCATCCCACCACTCGTCTGCTTTGTTCGCGACAAGCCATATTTGCTTCGGAGCGTAGCGTTTTCCGCGCAATCTTGTCAATAATGAGCGGTATCTCCATCGTTTTTCAATCAATGAGTCGGTAAGATACTCAAAACCACCGATTGCGTCGATAACTTCGGCTCCTTGTCCTTTCAAGACGCGCGTATCTGTCATAAATATGACAATTTCGACCTGTCGGTCAACCATATCGTCAATCCATAAGTTCCAAAAGCGTTGTTGACCGCCAATATCGGACGAATGCACCACTCTTTTCTCCCCCTGCCATCGAATTCGCTTTCGCGTGGCTTTTGGTAAGACGTATCCACCACCAATAAGGCGTTTTGCGTGCATTGTGCGCTCTTCGATGTCATCCATTTCGCCCGGAGTGCGCATGAAGTGGTCAAGTGTTGTTTTTCCAACGCGAGTTGGACCATAAACACCAATCCTGCGCGGTTTTATGAAGTTATACAACTCCTTACCGTAAACAATCGCGCCCATAAGTGCGCTTCCTGCTACTGTTCCAACCAATCATTCCACCCATCCGCGTATTTTATTGAAAAACCACTCAACGGTGTTCTCCCAAATGCTAACATCGGTGGTTGTTTCAAACCAAGATACTCCTAATCCGCTCGCGATACCAACGATAATGCACAGAAGTAAGGCTCTTCCGCGCTCGTAGTAAGTATCGAGTGTGTTTTGTGTGTGTAAAGCGCGCAACGTTGCTTCCGTAGCATCGTCTGATGGCGTTTTGAACAACCAACCCATAACGCTCACTCCTTTTTCTCACCTTTCGCGTATGTCCCATCAGCGTTTCGCTTACGACCGCCACTCAAATTAAGCGGCTCTTTCTTTTTTGCTTTGTGTCGAGGTGCTTCGGACTCAAAATCACCCTTCATCAAATCAAGATACTGTTGAACTTCGGGGTCTTTTTCCAACTCTTCAAGTTGTTTCGCGAATGCAACCTCTTGTTTCTTAATTTCAACGTCCATTTGCGCTTTAGCAAATCGCATTTGTTGGTTTTGCATCTGTCGCGTCATGCTTCGTTGCATGTTTGAAATAACAGCGCGCTGGTCCATACCATCTTGTGCTATCATCTTGTAAATAAAATACGACATACCCTGCAATGTGAATGCACCCATCATGTATGTTATCGCGTTTGTCTGTGTTGAATCGTCTTTCAACCATAGTCCTGCGTCAAAGACTGCAATCGCGGCTCCGACGAGGATGGCGACGAAAGAAATCAGTCCGAATACTCTCAATTCATCTTTGTTTTGTGGCGTTCGCTCTTGCATATCAAGCAACCTCCATACATACCGCGTGACGCGAGCGATACATAAGCATGTTGATTCACCTCTTTATTGATATTATCATATTATTATCATAACAATATAGTATATTATCATTATAAGAAAAATATGATATTATTGAGAATCATCTTCTCCCAATTGTGGCACGTTCGGCGTTGGTTTGAGTTGGAATTGCGGCAACCCTGCCGTTTCAAGTTGCCGTTGCGGTGTCATTGGGATTCGCGGTGATGGCATTTGAGATACCGTCGTTGGTTGCTTTTGCGGTGCGACAGGAGGCGCGAGTGATACAGGACGTCGTGCTGTTGATTGTATCGGCGTTCCCGCGTGCCTTCGGTGTGCTATCGAGTCATGTATGTGNAAATCATCGTAACGCGCGGGTTCCCATGTTGCATGAAAACCGTTGATGGTCTTTTGCGCGTCTTGGAATTCCTTTAATTCCGCTTGACTCAACTTTCCTTCCGCCGCCGCTTCCGCTACATCTTCAACAGACGCGAATCCGCCCTTCTCAAGTAAGTCCATCATTTTTTGTTCATACACAACGTTCGGTGTAAGTTCGTGTTCAGCAACTTTCCACATCAGGTCGTGCATTTGTTTGTCTTGTTGTCGCGCTTCTTGGTCCGCGCTGTAATTGAAAGCGACACTTTCTTTGAAGACTTGTTGCGCGTTCGGAATGGACTGCGGTGTTACATCGGTAGGTTTAGCGTTATCCAAAATTTCTTCTTTGAAATCGTCACCTTTCAGACCACCAATCCTTTTCGACATTTTCAAACTCGTTTCCATGTCGTTTTCGTCTTGGAATCCCAACATTCGCGCGGCTTCGTTGTAAGCGTGCGTCATAAGAGCAGTATCGTTT
>FUFK010044303.1_pt1 | contig 21447 bp, 18 predicted proteins | sample 1021851 | NCBI WGS metagenome assembly FUFK01 (sample SAMEA51879418, study PRJEB19060) | metagenome
ACAAAGAGAGGTTCAAAACGCTGAAGAGGAAGGTGTAGTTTTTGAATGGTTGACTTCTCCTCAGGGTTTTCGCGGTGACAACGATATTTCTGACTTAACTAATTTTAAAGATCAAAGTGGTGATCTCAAGGGTGTTGTAGTTCGGAAAATGAGACTCGGTGATCCTGATGCGACGGGACGGCGAACTCCGGAAGAGGTGGATGGTTCTGATTATATTGAGCAAGCTGATTTGGTTATTGAAGCNTTGGGGTTTGANCCGGAAGATTTACCCAAGATGTGGGATCAACCAGAACTTCCAGTTTCGCGCTGGGGAACGATAAAGGTCGAATATGGAACGGGCAAAACAAGCTTAGATAACGTGTATGCTGTTGGGGATATTGTTAGAGGCGCTTCTCTGGTTGTTTGGGCTATTCGAGATGGNAAAGAAGCAGCAGAAGCCATCATAGAAAAATGCAAAGGCGCTCAAACGATTGCTGCGGAATAAACTTATAATAGTGCTAATGAATAAAAGCGATTTTAGTTTTTATTCATCAATAAATGATAACAACTTTTATGATAGAGCTTAGAGGGCTTACTGATTATGAAATATGATAAAAATTGGGTTTCTGAAGAACACAAAAAAAGAAATTGGATGTCAAAAAATAGTCTTTATCGAGAAGAAACAGAACATGCTTCTTGTGGTGTTGGACTTGTTGTTTCTTTAGATGGTCAACCCAGCCGAAAAGTAGTTGAAAATGGAATAGAAGCCCTGAAAGCTGTTTGGCATAGGGGCGCTGTTGATGCAGATGGCAAAACTGGAGATGGTGCAGGTATTCATATTCAAATACCTGTGCCGTTCTTTTACGATCAAATCAGACGTACTGGACACGAACCTCGATTGGACGAGTTGATAGCGGTTGGTCAGGTTTTTTTGCCCCGAACAGATTTTGGTGCCCAAGAAACTTGTAGGACTATTGTAGAGACTGAAGTTCTTCGTTTGGGATATTACATATATGGATGGAGGCATGTTCCTGTTGAAGTTGAATGTCTCGGAGAAAAAGCGAATGCAACTAGGCCTGAAATTGAGCAAATACTTATTTCTAATTCAAAAGGGGTCGATGAAGTAACATTTGAACGTGAGCTGTATGTAATTCGTCGTAGAATTGAGAAGGCAGCAGCAGAAGCTGGAATAACCGATTTATATTTAGCATCGTTATCTTGCCGATCTATAATTTACAAAGGAATGATGTTGGCTGAGCAAGTAGCGGTATTTTATCCGGACTTGATGGATGAACGATTTGAGAGTGCATTTGCAATTTATCATCAGCGATATTCTACAAACACATTTCCACAGTGGTGGCTCGCCCAGCCCTTCAGAATGCTTGCTCACAATGGTGAAATTAATACCTTGAAAGGTAATACGAATTGGATGAAAAGCCATGAAATCAGAATGGCTTCAAGTGCCTTTGGCCCNCTAGCTGATGATATAAAACCGATAATTCCNGGNGGTTCTTCNGATTCAGCNGCGCTTGACTCAGTTTTTGAAGTTCTAGTNCGTGCTGGNCGAAATGCACCCATGGCCAAGACAATGCTAGTGCCAGAAAGCTGGTCAAACCAGGCAAAGGAATTGCCACAAAAATGGCGGGATATGTATTCCTACTGTAATTCTGTTATGGAGCCTTGGGATGGCCCGGCCGCCTTGGCAATGACGGATGGTCGTTGGGTATGTGCCGGTCTGGATAGAAATGGCCTAAGGCCAATGCGCTACGTCATTACTGGTGATGGACTATTGATTGCCGGATCAGAAGTGGGAATGGTNCCCTCCGAAGAAGCTACTGTNAGAGAAAAAGGAGCTCTTGGNCCAGGTCAGTTACTTGCGGTTGATATGGAAGAAGGCCGACTATACCACGATACAGAAATAAAAAACAAATTATCAGAAAGCCAACCTTTTGGTGAGTGGGTCAGTAAGATAAGTGATCTCGGATCGTCGTTGGAGAAAGTAACAGAGAAAGCAATTTTTTCCGGATCCGAACTGAGAAAGCGTCAAATAGCGGCCGGATATTCTGTGGAAGAAATCGAACAAATTTTAGCCCCAATGGTAGAGGACGCAAAAGAAACACTGGCATCTATGGGAGATGATACTCCTAGTGCTGTCTTATCAAAAAAGTACAGACCTCTAAGCCATTACTTTCGGCAGAATTTCTCACAAGTTACTAATCCTCCAATCGATAGTTTGCGTGAATACCGCGTTATGTCTTTAAAGACGCGTTTTGGAAATTTGAAAAATGTATTGGATGAAAGTAGTACCCAAACAGAAATACTAGTTTTGGACACTCCTTTTGTTGGTAATGCACAGTGGGATGAATTGAAGAAACAATTTAATACTGATTTAGTTGAAATAGATTGCACATTTGCTTCTGACGCTGGAACAGGAGATCTTCAAAGTGAATTAGAGCGAATAAGATCTGAGGCAGAGGACGCAGTGAGGTCTGGGGCTGGACACCTGGTGCTCTCAGACCACTGCTCTAACGAAACTAAAGTTGCTATGCCAATGATATTAGCCACTTCAGCAGTGCATAGTCATTTAACCAGAAAAGGGTTGCGTACATTTTGTTCGCTAAACGTTAGATCTGCTGAGTGTATAGATCCTCATTACTTTGCAGTTTTGATTGGGGCTGGAGCAACGATAGTTAACGCATATCTAGCCGAGGATACAATAGCTGACCGAATAGATAGAGGTTTACTGCAGGGTCCTTTAACTGAAGCTACCCGTCGTTATAGAGAAGCTATTGATCAGGGCTTACTAAAGATCATGGCAAAAATGGGTATCTCTGTTGTTTCGTCATACAGAGGTGGCTTAAATTTTGAAGCTGTTGGGCTTTCTCGTGCTATGTGCGCTGAATACTTTCCTGGATTAATGAGTAGGATTTCTGGAATTGGTGTACATGGGATACAACAAAAGGCGATTGAAATTCACAAACTTGGTTGGTTTGGGCAAGATATTTTGCCAATTGGTGGGTTTTACAAATCAAGAAAAACTGGTGAAGCGCATGCATGGGAAGCGCAGACTATGCATATGATGCAGACNGCNTGTAATAGAGCAAGTTATGATCTNTGGAAGCAATATTCAAATCGAATGCAGTCTAATCCTCCAATACACTTGAGGGACCTTCTTGCTATAAAGCCNCTCGGNAAATCTATACCATTAGAGAATGTTGAAAGCATTACCTCAATTAGGAAGCGGTTTGTAACCCCTGGAATGTCCTTGGGTGCACTAAGCCCTGAAGCTCACAAAACTCTTAATGTGGCCATGAATAGAATTGGTGCTAAATCTGATAGTGGTGAGGGAGGCGAGGATCCAGCCCACTTTCACCCAGAATCAAATGGCGATAATCCTTCTGCAAAAATAAAACAAGTTGCTTCCGGTCGTTTTGGCGTAACTGCTGAATATCTTAATCAGTGCGAAGAATTGGAAATTAAAGTTGCCCAAGGAGCTAAGCCTGGTGAAGGTGGTCAGCTTCCCGGAATGAAGGTTACTGACCTAATAGCGCGCCTGAGGCATTCCACTAAAGGAGTGACATTNATATCGCCACCGCCACATCATGATATATATTCAATCGAGGATCTGGCACAGCTTATTTACGATTTAAAACAGATCAATCCACGTTGCAAAGTTACTGTTAAATTAGTCGCTGCTTCAGGTGTTGGTACAATTGCTGCTGGAGTTGCTAAAGCTGAGGCTGATGTGATTTTAATATCTGGCCATAATGGNGGGACGGGGGCATCACCGGCTACGTCAATTAAGTTTGCTGGTCTGCCTTGGGAAATGGGCTTAACAGAAGCTCATCAAGTTTTAGCCATGAACAATTTGAGAGATAGAATTACTCTTAGAACAGACGGTGGTCTGCGCACAGGCCGTGATATAGTCATGGCGGCAATGATGGGAGCAGAAGAGTTTGGAATCGGAACAGCTGCGTTGATAGCAATGGGCTGCATCATGGTCCGTCAGTGTCAATCTAACACTTGCCCAGTTGGTGTCTGTACTCAAGATGAAGCGTTGAGAGAAAAATTTACAGGAAATGCAGAAAAGGTAGTAAATTTGATTACTTTTTATGCTCAGGAAGTTAGAGAGATTTTGGCAAACATAGGTGCTCGAAGTTTGGATGAAATTATAGGGCGTGCCGATTTGCTTGGTCAGGTAAGTAGAGGCTCCGATCACTTGGACGATCTTGATTTAAATCCGTTATTAATTACTGTCGATGGTGCAGAAAAAATCTTATATGATCGGTCAAGGCCTCGAAATGAGGTTCCAGACACATTGGACAAAGAAATTGTTAGAGATGCTGCAAGGTTTCTGAAAGATGGAGAAAAAATGCAGTTATCCTATGCCATTCAAAATACTCACAGAACAGTTGGCACGCGCACATCAAGTGAAATTGTTCAAAGATTTGGCATGAGAAATTCTCTTCAAGAAGATCATTTAACTGTTAAGTTAACTGGATCTGCAGGCCAAGCATTGGGGGCTTTTGCTGCGCCAGGGCTTAAAATTGAAGTTTCGGGCGATGCAAATGATTATGTAGGAAAAGGCTTATCTGGTGGTATGATTGTAGTACGACCGCCGATGGTAAGTCCGTTAGTAGCAGCAGAAAATACTATTGTGGGTAACACTGTATTATACGGAGCAACAGATGGTTTTCTGTTTGCTTCTGGTCGAGCTGGAGAACGTTTTGCCGTTAGAAATTCTGGTGCAAAAGTTGTCGTCGAGGGTTGTGGATCGAACGGATGTGAATACATGACGGGAGGAGTAGCGGTTATTTTGGGCAGCATAGGCGCTAACTTTGGAGCTGGTATGACGGGTGGAATGGCATACATTTATGATCCAGAAGATCAAGCACAGGAAGTTATGAATTTGGAGTCTATAGTTACCTCAAGAGTAGAAATTGATCATTGGAAAATAGAATTGAGAAGTTTAATTGAAAAGCATGCAAATGAAACTGAAAGTAGGAGAGCTATCGAAATTCTTCGAAATTGGGAAACGGAAGTAAAAAATTTCGTGCAGATATGCCCAAAAGAAATGCTCAATAAAATTTCTCATCCAATTTGTTTAGATGAAGGGTTAATTCCGGCTGAATAGAATTCTCACTAAAGCGCTCTTTTAGGAAAAGTGTATTTAAGTATACTTAAACCCGTTTTTAGATACACTTACCATAAAGCTACCTGAATGATTAAAAGATCAAAAAAGATATTTCTGTCAGTTTGTATGCTGACTTTTGTTGTTTTGTTTTTCATTGTTCTGCTTTTCAGGTTTATCCCTATCCCCACTACTCCTTACATGGTGTCAGAGGGATCAATATCATACACTTGGATAAGTTTAGACAAAGTATCCGCCAATGTGCCTTTGGCTATAGTAGCTGCAGAGGATGCAAACTTTTGCAATCACTGGGGTTTTGATATGAAAGCTATCAGATTAGCTATCGAGCAAGGGGGTAATAGAGGTGCTTCAACAATTAGTCAGCAAGTAGTAAAAAATTTGTTCCTTTGGCATGAAAGAAGTTGGATTAGGAAATTTTTTGAAGCTATTTTGACGCCAGCTGTAGAGATAGCATGGTCTAAAAGGAGAATTTTGGAAGTTTACATCAATATTGCTGAATTTGATCAAGGAATTTTTGGAATTGAGGAAGCGAGCCAGCAGCTGTTTGGATTACCAGCAAGCCAATTAAGTTTATCTGAAGCATCCCTATTGGCTGCTGTTTTACCCAACCCTAAACAACGTTCTGTAAAAAACCCTAGCCTTTTTGTTCAAAGACGTGCGTTGGCAATTTCTGATGGGGCTTCCACAATTTTAAAAGATGAGCGCTCACAATGTTTTACAGATTGAAAAACGTTTTAAATAGGTGCATGAATTTTTTGTATGAAATTTAAATTGTAAAATGCTTAGACTATACCATTTACCCCTTTCACCATTTTGTCGAAAAGTAAGGCTTGTACTGGCTGAGAAAAAAGTTGAAGTGGAACTTATTGAGGAAAGATACTGGGAGCAATCACCCGAATTCTTAAAGAAAAGCCCTAGCGGGAAAATACCTATATTGCAGTTAAATGGGAAGCTCCTTACTGAGAGCACACCTATATGTGAGTTCTTGGAAGAGTTGTATCCAGAGCCAAAGTTAATGCCTGATAGTGCTGAAGATCGCTATGAGGTAAGAAGATTGATAAATTGGTTTGATGATAAATTCCATAATGAAGTTACTTCCAAGCTTTTACATGAAAGAATAAATAAAAAGATAATGAAACAGGGCGCTCCTGATAGTAAAAATGTCATGAATGGAAAGCGCAAAATTAAATATCACTTTGATTACATGACCTACTTACTTGAGCGCCGCAGGTGGTTGGCGGGCAACACGATGACACTGGCTGATTTTACTGCAGCAGCACATTTTTCGACTTTGGATTATACCAAAGATGTTGATTGGGTAGAGTCTAGTACCGTCAAAGATTGGTATGCAAAAATAAAATCACGACCAGCTTTTCGTGGTATTTTAGCAGATCAAATTTCAGGGTTTCCACCTTCAGATCATTATAATGATTTGGATTTTTAAAAATTGAATAAGATTTATTTTCAATTTTAAAAAAATATATCTGCTATCATAAAATTTAAATGAATTTGAAGCATGTGAATGATACAAAATGACTTGAAATATAAATTAAAAGAGCAGGCCAGTTTGGAAGGTTTTAGCCTAATGCGAGTATGTCGTCCTTGGAGTCTAGAAAGTCATTCTGAGCGGCTTCAGGAATTTTTGAGGCAAAATTGGCATGGCGAAATGGCATGGATGAAAGAAAAGGTAGAGTGGCGATCTGATCCAAGTAGTCTATGGCCAAAAGCAAAGTCATGTATCATGTTGGGAGAGAGCTATTCTCCCAATCATGACCCTTTAGAAATCTTAGAGAAAAAAACGAAAGGCGCAATCTCTGTGTATGCGCAAAATAGAGATTATCATGATGTATTAAAAAAGCGACTGAAGCGCTTAGCTAGCTGGCTCATTAAAGAATGTGAATGTGAGGTTAAAGTTTTTGTTGATACAGCACCTGTACCTGAAAAGGCGCTGGGTCAGGCGGCAGGGTTAGGTTGGCAGGGAAAGCATACAAATCTCGTGAGCAAAGATTTGGGAAGCTGGTTTTTTATAGGCTCTATATTCACAACGGTTGATATTGAAGAAGATAGCAAGGAAATCAATAATTGTGGGACATGCAGATCTTGCCTAGATATCTGTCCAACAAAGGCNTTTCCAGAACCCTACAAGTTGGATGCGCGTCTTTGCATTTCATATCTCACAATAGAAAGTAAGAGTGCCGTTCCTGAAAACCTAAGATCGAAAATTGGAAATCGTATATATGGTTGTGATGATTGTCTGGCTGTGTGTCCTTGGAACAAATTTGCAAAAGAGGCGGCAGATAACAAATACCATGCGCGCACAGATCTTTTGGAACCTGATTTGGGTGAATTAGTAATTTTAGACGACACTTCATTTAGGAAAAAATTTTCAGGAAGCCCTATTAAAAGGATAGGGCGTGATAGATTTATCAGAAATGTACTTTATGCGATTGGTAATTCTCATGAAAAAAAATATGTGGATACCATTGAGTTTCTTTTGAAAGATCCCAACCCTGTAGTTGCAGATGCAGCGCGATGGGCGAAAAGAGAGCTAAACGGATAAAATTTGACGCAAATGGACGGGTCTCGCCAGAATTAAAAATTAATTGCTATTGCATAGTCGACTTAAGGAATAAAAATGTCATTTATTTTAGGTGTTGATACAGGTGGTACCTATACGGANGCNGTTATTCTAGAAAATGAAGAACGTATTATTGCATTTNCTAAAGCTTTAACAACCCATAGCGATTTATCGATTGGCATCGGATCGGCAATTCAAAAAGCGGTGATACAGAAAAATATAGACCCAGAAAAAATNTCCTTAGTTTCGCTGTCNACGACNCTNGCAACTAATGCATTAGTTGAAGGACAGGGAGATCGAGTTGCACTGGTCATGAGTGGTTTCAAAGAGAGTGATCTAGAGAAACATGCAATTATTGATGCGCTTAAAGGNGATCCGTTTTTGGTTACTAAAGGGGGTCATAATTATGCTGGCTATCAAAATAGTCCACTTGATAAAGATGAACTGGCAAAGTGGGTGTCAAAAGTTGAAGGCGTTTCTGCTTATGCAGTTTGTTCACAATTTGCAGTTAGGAACCCAGAGCATGAATTGCAAGCTGCTGAAATTATCCGTGAACTGACAGGTAGGCCTGTGAGCTTATCTTATCAGCTTTCTGCTAAGCTTAATGGTCCAAAGAGAGCTTTGACAGCAATTTTGAATGCGCGATTAATCGGTTTAATCGATTTGTTAATTATAAAGGCTGAGGATGTCATAAAAAACCTTGGGATCATGGCGCCGATGATGGTTGTAAGAGGAGATGGTGCTCTAATTAGCGCAGAGCAAGCACGCGAAAAACCAATTGAAACTATTTTGAGTGGGCCTGCAGCGTCACTTGTAGGTGCAAGGTGGTTAACAGATGAAAGTGACGCAATCGTCTCAGATATTGGTGGGACAACGACCGATATAGCTGTTTTGAGAGGAGGAAAGCCTGCCATTGATCCAAAAGGGGCAAGTGTAGGCCCTTACAGAACCATGGTGGAAGCAGTCGCTATGTATACCTTTGGGTTGGGTGGCGATAGCGAGGTAAACTTGAAACAGGGTGGCTTAGATGGAGATATCTTATTGGGCCCCAAGCGTGTCATTCCAATTTGTTTAGCTGCATCAATTGATCGAAGTTTAATTCATAACGTATTAGATGCCCAACTTAAAAGTGAAACTCCCAATGAGTTTGATGCGCGATTTATACGCCTAGTNAAGGCNTCTAAAGAGCCAGNACTNTCGGACCGTGATGATAAAGTTNTTTCAAGAATTGGNAAACAATTCTCTCCCATAAGTGAGGTGATTAAATCTCGCCTTGATTTTCAATCTATAAAAAAATTAATTTCTTTAGGATTTGTTCAAATGTCTGCTCTCACACCGACCGATGCNAGCCATGCACTTGNTAACTCAAGTTTTTGGGATAAAGAGGCGGCATCTAAGGCAATTGATCTTTTTGCGCGACGTCGTAGCGGCTCAGGAGAGCTCTTGGCTGGGTCAACATCCGAAATGGCNGAAATAATNATTTCACAGCTTACCAAGCAAACAAGTAATTCTATNTTGGAAATGGCCTTTTCAGAGGAAGAGGTTGGTATTGCTAATACTCCAGGTATTTTAGCACAACACCCTATAACTCAACTTGGTTTAAACGGTTACAGAAATTTACTTAAAATTGATGTTGGAATTAATAAAAAAATAATAGGTTTAGGCGCTTCAGCTGCAACGTATTATCCTGCCGTAGGTAAAAAATTAAATTGCGATGTGATTTTACCAGAATATGCTGGTGTGGCTAACGCTATTGGGGCAGTTGTTGGCAAAATTACTATGAGAGAGATGGGAGTGGTTTCTTCACCTTCGGAAGGTAAATACCTTGTTCATTTTGATGGAAANCCTGTCAATTTTAATAATGAAAAAGACGCTTTAAAGACTTTAGAAAAAAAATTAACCCAAAAAAGTATTGCTAAGGCTAAAGAAGCTGGAGCAGAAAATGTTAGCGTCAATATTGATAGAGAGGTAAAAACGGCTAAGATAGAAAATCGTTCTGTTTTTGTAGAGGCGCGTATTTTAGTAGAAGCATCTGGGCGCCCAAGAATTTCAAAAAGTTAACTGCCGTCAAAACCAGCCATATGCTTTTGCCCACGTTTTCTTGACAGTTGAATTTGCTTTTGTCTTTCCCGAAAGCGACCTTTGTCGCTTTCAGTAGTTTTGTCTTTGCACTTGTGACAGGATACTCCATGCTCATATTCAGAGCGCTCTTTTTCCTTAGGAAGTAAAGGTTGCCTGCATGCATAACATAGTTCGTGGGGTCCCTCTTTTAACTGGTGTCCGACAGAGACACGCGCATCAAATACAAAGCAATCACCCACCCATTCGCTTTGTTCTTCAGGTATCTCTTCTAAATACTTTAGAATTCCACCCTTTAAGTGAAAAACATTTTCAACCCCTTGACCGATTAGGTAGTTTGTTGATTTTTCGCACCGAATTCCTCCAGTACAAAACATTGCAACACTTTTATTTTGGAACTGATCTTTGTTTTTTTCCCACCAAGTAGGAAACTCTCTAAATGCCTCTGTGTTAGGGTTTATGGCACCTTTNAATGTTCCTATATCAACCTCGTAATTATTACGAGTATCTATAACCACTACGTCTGGATCTTGAAGCATCTTATTCCAGTCAGACGGACAAACGTAATGTCCNGTTCTAGCTTTTGGATCAACATCTGGTTGGCCCATCGTAACTATTTCTTTTTTTAATTTTACCTTCATTCTGGGAAATGGTGGTAATTTAGAGAAACTAGTCTTGTATTCTAAATCTGCACAGCCTGGCATTTTTTTTATATAGACAAGTATTTCTTTTATGCCTTCTTTCGTTCCAGCAATCGTACCGTTTATGCCCTCTGCTGCAAGTAAAAGAGACCCGCTTATCCCTAGGTACTCACACTGTTTTTGCAGAGGTTTCTGCAATTCTAAATGGTTTTCAAATCGTGTAAAATGGTAGAGGGCAGCAATGGTAAACATCACAGGATTTTAGGACAAATTCAGTAAAAAATGCAAGATTAACAATGCAAATTTTTAAACCTTTAAGCCAGTTAGATTGGGTAGAACGCTTAATCTAGATAGGCTTTATGGCTTAAATTACAGACTCCAATTGGCTGAAAGGCTACTAGCTGTTTGGACTGTTAACTGCAAAATTTAATGCTTTTGCTTGTCCAAAAACACCAGTAGCTTTTAAAGCACCAATAACTTTATCAGAAATAGGGTTATCTACATACAATAGAGCAATTGCCTGACCACCTGCTTGAGATCTACCAAGAGTGAAGTTTGCAATATTAACATCGTTATCACCAAGTGTTTTTCCTAGAACCCCAATTATACCGGGAACATCCTCATTTGTTGTGTAAAGCATGTGTGGTCCAACTTCAGAATCGATGTTGATGACCTTTAATTTGAATAAATCGAGGTTTTCCATCGCTGAAGACGGTACCAGCAACTGATCGTTCCCTTTTCTCTGTAACGACTGTTACTTTAATATAGCCTTCGAAGGCTCCAGCTTTATCTTGGTTTGTGGTACTTAGTTTAATCCCACGCTCTTTTGCGATTATTGGTGCGGAGACCATATTCACGTCTGGGTTGGCTTTCGCCATAATCCCAGAAATCACACTACTATTAAGTGCTGGTAAATTCATTTTAGAAACAATGCCGTCATATAAAATGTTGATAGCTTTGATAGGCTCATCAGTCATCTGGCCAGCAAAACTTCCCAAGTATTGTGATAATTTAACCCAAGGCCCCATAACTTTCGCTTCTTCAGCACTCATAGAGGGCATATTGAGAGCATTTTCGACAGCACCTTCAAGAAGATAATTGGACATTTGNTCGGCTATTTGAAGTGCCACGTTCTCCTGCGCCTCTATGGTNGCTGCGCCTAAGTGGGGAGTACAGACGACATTTGGTAAATTAAATAGAGGATTACTATTTGCTGGCTCTTCCCTAAAAACGTCAAAAGCGGCCCCAGCAACGTGACCACTTTTTAGAAAGTCAGCTAAAGCAATTTCGTCCACTAGTCCCCCCCTAGCACAATTAATAATTCGAACACCTTTTTTTGTTTTTTTCAAATTNTCGCGGTTCAAAATATTTTTGGTCACATCTGTAAGCGGAACATGTAATGTTATGAAGTCAGCTTTTGGCAGTAAATCTTCAAGCTCTTCTGTTTTTTCAACACCCATTTCGAGGGCTTTTTCTTTGGACAAAAAAGGGTCATATGCCAATACTTTCATTTTTAAACTGCGTGCGCGTTCGCAAACAATTCCTCCTATGTTTCCTGCTCCGATCACACCTAATGTTTTGCCCGTCAGTTCGACGCCCATAAATTTTGACTTTTCCCATTTTCCGGCATGAGTTGATGCGCTCGCTTGGGGAATTTGTCTAGCAACTGCGAACATCATGGCAATCGCATGTTCGGCAGTAGTTATCATATTTCCAAAAGGAGTATTCATAACGACAATACCCTTTTTTGATGCCGCTTCTTTATCAATGTTATCTGTTCCTATTCCAGCCCGACCTATNACTTTCAGTTTATGGGCATTCTTCAAAATATTGGGCGTTACCTTTGTTGCAGATCGGATTGCCAGGCCGTCATAATTTCCAATTGCGTTAGCCAAGGCTTCTTTGTCTTTTCCTAAGTCCGGCATAAAATCTACTTCGATTCCGCGATCGATAAATATTTGCACTGCCGTCTCGCTTAACTTGTCTGATACTAATACTTTAGGTGCCATTGAATGGGCCTCTCTTACTAAATTAAAATTTAAATTTTCTGAATAGTTGCAATATAGAATTTAAAAGCTGGTCTGAATTTCTTCGTGAAAAGCCCAATCTAACCACGGTAGCATTTTTTCTATATCTGAAGTTTCTACAGTGCTTCCGCACCAAATTCTGAGACCTGGTGGAGCATCTCTATAGGCTCCAATGTCAAAAGCCACATTTTCATTTTCAAGACGCTGAGCGACTTTCTTTGCAAATGTGTGACCATCATCAATTCTTTTATCTTTGAATTTCAGACAGACAGAAGTGGTAGATCTCGTATTAGGATCTACAGCTAGATTTTCTATCCATTCCCGGCTATCACAAAAATCCCAAATGGCTTTGGCATTTCTTTTTGCCCTATTTATAAGTTCATTTTTTCCACCAATGGTTTTTGCCCAATTGAGTGAAAGAAGATAATCCTCTACGGCAAGCATGGATGGTGTATTAATCGTTGCACCTTCAAAAATACCTTCGATAAGTTTTCCATTTTTTGTAAGTCGAAAAATTTTTGGAATTGGCCAAGCGGGGGTATAATTCTCCAATCTATCTGCCGCTCTGGGAGAAAGGATTAGCATGCCATGTGCAGCTTCTCCACCTAGGACTTTCTGCCAGCTAAAAGTTGTTACATCCAATTTTTCCCAAGGTAAATCCATAGCAAAAGCAGCTGAGGTTGCATCGCAAATGGTNAGACCCAACCGATCGCTNGGTATTGCATTCCCATCTTTGAGNCAAACGCCTGAAGTAGTACCATTCCAGGTAAATACAATATCAGTGTCATAATCTAGATTTTTCATATTGACGACGTCACCATAGTCAGCACTAAAGACCCTTGCATTTAACCTGAGCTGTTTAATGACATCGNTGACCCATCCTGCCCCAAAACTCTCCCATGCTACCATTGTTACAGCTCTGGCCCCTAGCATAGACCACATCGCCATCTCGACAGCACCTGTGTCTGAAGCTGGCACTATGGCAATTCTATAATCACTTGGAATTTCTAGAATTTCTCTTGTTTCTTCGATTGCCAATTTCAACTTGGTTTTGCCAACAGCAGCACGGTGTGATCTTCCAAGTGGTGCGCCTGCAAGTTTGTTNAATTCAAAAGTGGGGTTTTTGGCACATGGGCCTGAAGAAAAACACGCGTTCTCCGGCCGCGTAACCGGTTTTTTAATATCCATCTCTGTTACCCTTCCAGATATTCGCCTCTCGTTGGGGAGAGGTGTCCCACGTATCGCACTAATTGATAATCCAGCCTTTAACAACAGTAAAAAGCCAGTTATAGGCGGTGATATAAAAAAGCTTTGCTCTTTTGTTTTATGAAAGTTTAATAATGTATGCAGTTACACTAATTGCACCCCCAAATTCTGGTCTATTGGAATCAAAACTAGTTAAAAGTCTTTGTAAGGCCTGGAAAGGTAAAGACTATGTTTATCTGGCNAGTGATGAAGCTGCTGAATTTNTTGTTCCTNAGATACCTGGGGANCGTTGGGCTATGTGGTCAAAATTTCAACAACTAAAAATTGATTTGGTGATCCAGGAAAATAAAATGCGTAAAAAATCTATTTTGCTGGCAGATATGGATAGCACCATAATTGAACAGGAATGCATAGATGAGCTCGCCAGTGAAATTGGAATTGGAGAACGGGTCAAGCTAATTACTGCGGAAGCGATGAATGGTAAATTGGACTTTGAAGAAGCTTTAATTGAAAGAGTCTCATTGTTGCATGGATTGCCGATGAAAATCATTGATAAAGTGTTGAAGGAAAGAATAACTTTGATGCCTGGAGCATCTGTTCTTTTAGCGACGATGAAGGCTCATGGTTGTTACACTGCTCTTGTTTCTGGTGGGTTTACCATGTTTACAGAGAAAATTGCAGCTAGTTTAGGTTTTGATGAAAATCATGCAAATGTATTGATAAAAAACAAAGGTAAGCTAACAGGCAAGGTGCAAAAGCCAATATTAGGGAAATTGGCCAAAGTTAAACAATTAGAAAGTATTGCAAGAAAATTAAACCTAAATGAAAAGCAGGTGCTAGCTGTTGGCGATGGTGCTAACGATTTAGGTATGCTGCATAGAGCAGGTACAGGCGTAGCCCTTCATGCTAAACCCTCTGTTGCAGAGCAATGTGATATTCGTATTAACTTTGGTGATTTAACATCACTACTATTTATTCAAGGATATACTAAAGAGGATTTTGTATTTAATCCTCCATCGGACCACCAGCCTCAGCCCAGTCACTAACTCCACCAAGATTAACGACATCTTCAAAACCCATGTCTTTCATTGTTTTTGCTGTGAGAGCGGCTTGACCTCCCACGGCACAAATAATGCCAATCTGAGCGTCTTTTTTTAACGCACCGTTATGCATTGGATGAGTGTCGTCTGCGACGAACTCTATTAGCCCTCGAGGAATTCGTAAAGCGCCCTGCACAGTACCTGTTTCTGGGAATGCCGAGGAATCTCTTACATCTACAACTACTAAATTGCCTTTATTGTATCTCTCAATTCCTTCATTCGGTGAAATTCTTTCAACGACAGAATTTGCTTCCGTTAAATAATCTTTTGCTGTTTTCATGGCTCTTCCTTTTAAAAAAATAACTTTTATCTGGATGGTATAGTCGTGAAGAGAGTTAATTACAATTTATAAGAAATTCAAAAACCCAGCAAAATATTGATTGAATTTTACAAAATTTACACCACATTTCAGTTGTGTCGGTAATAAAAGTTTCAGAATGAGTTATAAAAAGAGCCATGAGGCAATAGCACTTTTAAGCCCAGAAGAATATTGGGTTACTCAGGAAAATGGTACGGAAAGACCAGGCACTGGCAAACTTCTTTATAATAAAGAACCGGGTATTTATGTTGATATCGTTTCTGGTGAACCACTTTTCCTTTCTGATGATAAGTATGAGAGTGGGTGTGGATGGCCTAGTTTTACCAAACCTGTTGAAGAATCTTTTATCACAGAAATTTCTGATACATCCCATGGTATGGTCAGAACAGAAGTACGATCAGTTAATGGAGACAGTCATTTAGGGCATGTTTTTCCAGATGGCCCAAAGGACCGTGGAGGACTTAGATACTGTATTAATTCAGCAAGCCTTCGCTTTGTACATATGGATGATATGGAGGCAGAGGGCTATGGTAAATATGTGAATTTAATAGGAGAGTAAAATGGAAACGGCAATTTTGGCAGGTGGTTGTTTTTGGGGAATGGAAGATTTGATAAGAAAAATACCTGGCGTTCAAAAAACTCGTGTCGGATATACGGGCGGCCATTTTAAAAACCCAACCTATAAAGATGTATGCACCGAGACTACTGGTCATGCGGAGGCACTTGAAATAGTTTTTGATCCGTCGATACTACCATATTCTCGTTTGCTGCAATACTTTTTCCAAATTCACGATCCCACAACAATTGATAGGCAGGGAAATGATATTGGAGATAGTTATCGATCTCATATTTTTACAACCTCGAAAAAACAACGGGAAGAAGCTCTAATAACTATTTCTAATATTGAAGCATCGAAAAAATGGCCAGGCAAAATTGTAACAAAAGTGAGCTCAGCCGAGGAATTCTGGGAAGCTGAGGACTATCATCAGGATTACTTAGTTAAAAACCCAAANGGCTATACTTGCCATTTTCCACGGGCAGATTGGGTTATCTAGACTATATTTAAAATTTTATAGTTTGCTCGAATTTTGTCGAAGAATGAATTTTCTTCAAGTAGACATGCGATTGTTGTAATCTTTTGTTATAAAATCGATGAGAATCTTTGTGGAAAAATCAAATTTTAATAACCCTGAGGACCGTCATGGGTTGCCCGGCTGGACATACTTTAGCCCCAGTTTGTTTGAGGTAGAAGCAGAAAAGCTTTTTCGGCAGCATTGGCAATTGGTTTGCCATGAGAGCGATGTGGCAAATAAGGGTCAATTCATTACGTTTGATTTGGTTAATGAGAGGGCTTTAATAATAAAGGGTAAAGACGGGATCATTCGAGCCTTTCATAATTTATGCCGACACCGAGGGTCTCGCGTGGTCGCTGAGGAAAGAGGCATCTGTAAAAGTGCAATGGTTTGCCCCTTTCATGGGTGGAGCTTTAATTTAGACGGCAGCTTGAGAGGAATTTCGCAGTCGCAAAGTTTCCCAAATTTGGATCCACGAAAATGGGGTTTAAAGCCAATAGAATGTGAGATTTGGCAAGGGTTTATTTTCATTCGATTCAAGCCGGGAGATCAACCGTCGATTAGTAAAATTATGGCGCCCTATGAAAAATTAGTAAAAGATCATCAATTAGAAAAGTTGGTGTCTTGCCAACCACCGTCTCTTAGTGATTGTTGGACAGTAAACTGGAAAGCCATGCGGGATGTAGATAATGAGGCATACCATGTTCCAATGGCTCATCCAGGTCTGCAAGATTTATATGGTAAAGATTATAAAGACTACGAAATTATTGGTGACACAACCCTAAACATAGGAACATTTAATTCTGCTCCATCGTCAAGGTGGTCAGTAAAGCTTTACCGAAAAATGATAGACAATTTGCCCAAACCTCTATCCAGCTTACCTAAGGCTTGGGTATACATATCAATATTTCCAAATCAGGTAATAAGCCTATATCCAGATAGCGTAATATTTTATCAAGACATACCAATAAGCGTAAACACTAGTCGCCAAAGGTATGCTGTTTATGCCCGGCCTAATGAAGATAGAGTTACGCGTGTGGCCAGAAAACTATCAGGGCGTATTGATGCAATTACTGCTATTGAAGATATGCAATTGATGCAGTGGAGTTACGAAGCTATGCAATCAAGTGCGTTTGATGGGTTAATGTTATCTGATTTGGAAAGTGGAGTAGGTCAGTATCATAGTTGGCTTAAAAAGCGGCTACCAGTCATGTCGCAGTCAACAGAGCCTTTAGAAATAAGGTAATCCACAGCAGTTCTAAATATTCTTTTACAAATAAATTTAATTTCTTTACCGATTATATTAATGCGGGTGGAAATCTTCATGCCGGTAAAAATATTAAATAGAACGATGTACTGAAAATAATGAATGTTGGCACTCAGATAAAACAATCTTTTGATGGTTGGCGCCTTATGGGCACTCCTTTTGTTTTTGGGCTTTTGCTTCTCTTAACGCCAATCCTATTGATGGTATTGTTAAGTTTTTGGACCCAAGACTATTTAGATTTAGACCGAACTTTTACACTGGCTAATTACAAAGAGGTATTTTCTCACCCAGTCTTTATAACCCTTATAAAGCGGTCTGTGGTTATTTCACTATTTGTAACTGCATTTACAGTTATTTTGGCTTTCCCAGTTGCTTATTATATTTCTTTTTACGGAGGAAGAAGAAAGGCTCTACTTTTATTTTTAATCACCATACCTTTTTGGACAAGTTATTTGTTAAGGATTTTTCTTTGGAAGATTATACTAGGGTACAACGGCGTAATTAATTCTGGATTAATTTCGTTGAACTTTATCCAAGAACCTCTGACATTCATTTTATACAATAGCAATGCGGTTGTACTGGCTTTAGCACATGCCTGGGCCCCATTTGCAATATTTCCAATTTATGTTTCCCTGGAAAAAATTGATCGCTCTTTACTTGAAGCTGGTCGGGATCTTGGAGACTCGGCTATTCGAAGTTTTTTCCGGATTACCCTCCCACTAGCCATGCCGGGTATTATAGCAGCGTCACTAATTGTTTTTATTCCAACAATTGGTGATTACGTTACTCCAAAGTTAGTAGGGGGTACTGAGGGTATGATGGTCGCAAATATGATCCAAGTTCAATTTTCAAAGGCGAATAATGCGCCATTGGCTGCTGCTTTAGCAATAGTCTCTCTAAGCATTGTAGTTATAATTTCTTTGGTATTTCTGTTTTTTAATAGAAAATATCTGCGGAGACAGATATGACGAGACAACCAAGAGCACTCCTTATTTTTGTAATTGCTTACTTGGGCTTTCTATATGCACCTGTAATTTTGCTGCCAATTTTTGCCGCTTGGCTAATGATAGCGCAATTATAGCCTTCCCATTAAGTGGTTTCACAACAGATTGGTTCTCATGGCTTATGGAGGATGAGAGTCTTTTTAGGGCACTAAAAAACTCTCTAATAATCGCAGTTACAGCGTCTATTATAAGTACAATTTTTGGTGTTTTAACCGCTAGAGCGATGGCCAGGCATCAGTTTCTGGGGAAACAATCAATGTTTGGACTGATCATGGCCCCCCTCTTTTTGCCAGAAATTATTGTTGGTGTATCAATTTTGATTGTTTTAATGCAGTTAGGCTTAGCTTTAAGTCTTTGGACAGTCATAGCCGGTCATGTTCTTCTGGCTACACCATTCTCGGTTTCTATATTGACTACTGCTTTCAATAATTTGGACAGAAGTTTGGAAGAGGCTTCACTTGACCTTGGAGAAAACAGAAGAGGGACTTTTTTTAGAGTTATATTGCCGCTGGTAACACCAGGTCTGATTTCAAGTCTTTTAATTGGTTTAATACTATTTCATTGGATGAATTTGTAATCGCATTCTTTCTCACAGGTACAGATCCTACTTTGCCAGTTTATATTTGGTCTTTACTCAGGTTCCCATCTAAATTGCCCATTGTGATGGCGTTAGGATTTATACTGCTTGTCACGTCACTTATCTTACTTAGTATATTTGAGTTTTACAGAAGACGGTCAGAAACGTTGGCCGGTGGCGGGCAAATTTCTGAGAATAAATAATTTGAAGTGAAGGAATAAGTTTATAATGGCTAGTCCGGCAAAAGCTAAAATCAGTACAAAAATTCTACCAATGGTAGACTTGAAAGATATTCGAAAAAGTTTTGGCGATCTAGAAGTCGTAAAAGGTTTAGATCTTGAGATAGGCTCAGGTGAATTTTTCTCACTTCTTGGTCCATCAGGGTGCGGAAAGACGACTTTGTTGCGAATGATAGCTGGGTTTGAAACGCCAAACTCAGGCGTTGTATCAATAGCTGGTCAGGAAATGACAAACTTTGACGCAAATGAAAGACCAACTAACATGGTCTTTCAGTCATATGCAATTTTTCCGCATCTTAGTGTGGGTGATAATGTGGCCTACGGATTAAAAAAGAAGGGCTTGTCGAAGAATGAATTAAAAAAGCGTGTTGATGACATGCTAAAGCTGGTTGATTTAGAGGGGCTTTATGATCGACCTTCTTTTGCTTTGTCTGGCGGTCAAAAACAGAGGGTTGCACTGGCTAGGGCTCTAATTATGCAACCCAAAGTATTACTTCTTGATGAGCCCCTGTCTGCCTTAGACAAGAAATTAAGAGAGCAGATGCAACATGAATTAAGGCGCCTTCAGCGAACCTTGGGAATAACTTTTATTCTTGTGACACATGATCAAGAAGAAGCTTTAATAATGAGTGATCGAATTGCCGTCATGTTTGATGGGAACATTGCTCAAGTGGGGCAGCCTCAAGAAATTTATGAGCGCCCTGTTAGCAAAAAGGTTGCATCTTTCATTGGTATTATGAATTTCATTGATGGTGAATATTTGGGTAAGAAAGGTCAAAAGCTTCATGTTAGGACAAATTCACTGGGAGAAGTTTTACTAGAACCTCATCAGATGCCTTCAGATCTAAAACTTGGAAAGGTTACCGTAGGGTTGCGGCCTGAAATGATGACAGTTTTATATAGCGCCAAAGAAAAGAGCGAGCGTGAGTTTAAAGCAAAGATTAAAAATGTAAGCTACTATGGGGATATGACTTATTATTCAGTAACAATATCCAGTTTTGATGGTGATATTTCGATATCAATGCGTAATACGGCTGGTCGTCATGTTTACAGAATTGGAGATGAAGTTCGGATTGGATGGGGAACAGAATCTATAGTAGTTCTTGGTTAAAATTCGAATAAACCGGGTGGCCAATATGGCCACCCGACAACTATATTAGAACCCAGCTTTAATAAGCTCAAATTCTGAGATCATTTTTTCTCGTAATGCTGGTGCTGCAGGAGCTTGCCATAAGGTATTTTTAGCATAGCTTTCCAATGAACCGAATCCAGCATCAGGGCCATACTTTTCCATTACTGGTGCTAAGGAATGTCCATAACCCCACTCATTTACAATATAGGCGCCTGATTCTTCAGTTAGCCAAGCATTAAGAAAGTCGTAGGCTTCATCTGTATTTCCTGCATTGTCTTTTATATGAACATAAGCACACAGCCAGGTAGATTTGCCTTCTTTGGTTTCTTCTTTGCTTCTAACGGGTACGCCTTCAGATTCAAGGATAGCGGCAACTTCATTCCACGACCATGATATCTCAACTTCTCCCGATTGCATTAAGCCACGAATTTCAGCCCCGTCAGCCCAGTAAGTCCTCATATTCTTATGAACTTTACGCAGAAAATCCGATGCTTGCTTGAATTCGGCATCACTTGCGTCATTCCAGTTAGTAACTCCAATAGCCAGAAAGCCTAAAGCATATGCGTCATCTACATTATCAGGAATTGAAACCTTTCCTGCGAACTTTGGATCAGCGAATGATTGCAAAGTTGAAGCGTCAGCTTCACTTACTAAGTCTGTTCTATAAGTCATTGTGGTTGAGCCCCAATCAATTGGAACGGCCCATTGGTTTCCATCTGTATTGAAACCATCAAGGTTCTTCATTTCAGGAATTACTTTATCCCAGTTTTTTAGTCGGGATGTATCAATCGGTTCAAGCATTCCAGCATCTCTTAATTTCACAACACTTGGTGAACAAGGGTGGTGTAGATCAGCCTTATATCCAGCTCTCATTTTTTGAAATGCTTCTTCCTCGTCGGAAAAGAAATTATATGAGGGTGCTTTTCCATATTTTGCCATATAATCTGGAAAGAAGTTCTCATCTTCATATCCACCCCATTCAAAAATTATTAATTCAGCATTAGCGGTACCCACAACACCAAAAATGGCCAAGCCGACCGCTGCTAAAAATCGTTGTATTTTCTTCATTCATAA
>FUFK010041145.1_pt2 | contig 21437 bp, 41 predicted proteins | sample 1021851 | NCBI WGS metagenome assembly FUFK01 (sample SAMEA51879418, study PRJEB19060) | metagenome
ATTNNAGTANNNNATATNTTATAATGAAATTAAGCGAAAGCAAATAGTCTGGGGTAGGACTAAAGAAAAACCTTCGCCACTCCCCCTGCCTTGAAATAATATCTGTAATCTTCTGTAACAATTCCTGTCAAGTTTCGCTGTGACAATTTGCCCACTGACACACATCATAATTTCCTCTTGTGACAATAAAAAAACTGACACATGGCCGATTGACAACTTGCCCTTGCCTGTGTCAGTCTAGTTTACAACTAACTTTAACTTTTAACTTAAACACATGTATTATGAATATGTGCTACGAGCCCGTGCATGATCTCGTGCGTATTTGCACATCTAACCATGCACATCCAATCTCGAACCTATATGCACATGACCCCCATCATGCACATCTCGTCGAGATTAAGCATAATGCCTATATGCCAACTCTGCATAGTCGAGATGCACATGACTATGGTTGTACTGCTCGTCGAGATCGTATGACCAATCATCGTCGAGATCGTCTGCATATGACATATCATAGTCGAGATAAAACTCCATTGTTCTCGTCTAGATTTGCTTGTCCTTATTATAGTCGAGATTCATAAGAATGTCAAGTATAAAGACAGTTATTATTTATACATTTTATGAGTCTTGTGTGGGTTCTGTGACAAAAAAATTCGCCTGTGGGTTGACAAACTGCGATCCTTATGCTACGCTCGCTAAACTCACATCAGATGGCTACATTTCTACCATAATTTAACACACTCAATGAGCATAGATTCAACCTAGAATACCTACAGATTCCATACAGACATACAAACGATATAAAACACTCATTTATATTTAAAAAACCTTTTTTTAATGTTTTTCATACTTATAATGGTATAACAGGATACATTTCGCCCTTTCACTACCGTTTGATGTCACTCTCCAACTCCACCACCTTTTTGCCTTCATTTTTACCTCAATCTACTCTGATTCTTTCAATGTCTTTTTCGGTCAATTCTTCGGTATTTCCTCTCCAAATCTCCACAATATGGGCTGGTTTATCGGTCATATTACAACCCATGTGCCACTCTCCCTTTTCAATGAGAACACTTGCATTATTATTCAGTTCATATATCATTTTTTCCTCTCCGATTCCCATGTGTATTTCTGCCGAACCACTTACCAAATTCCATAGTTCTGATCGGTGTTCATGTCTCTGCATTGACAGACATGAGAATGGTTCAATCACTAACTCTTTAACTTTGAATCCTTCTCCCAAATACAAATCCTTATAGTATCCCCACTTGCGTAGAGTCTTTGGACTTCTCCATCTATCCAACAACCAACTACTACTTTCTGTCTTATCTCCTCCGACATTGAATACAAACTGTACTCTCTCATCATTCTTATACTTTTCATACTCTGGTATGTTTGACAGTAACCGATCTCCTCCGTTTGCAAAGATTACATTATCATGTGTATATAACACTTGCTTGATTGCATGACATGATGAATTGTCTGAGTCATTGAATATGATAACCTCATCTACCATACCAAGTTCAACTATGATACTTGCTCTGTTCTCTAAGTTCATAAATGGTTGACCCTTCTTCCGTGTCAACCAATCATCAGAATTTAATCCGACTATGAGTTTATCTCCCAGTTTCTTTGCATTATTAAAGTAATTGATATGACCACTATGTAAGGGGTCAAATCCTCCTGTCACTAATACTGTAGTCATTGTACATCAGGATAGCGGTGTTCTTGTGAATGATACATTGCAACATCATCAAGTATGACATCAGGTTCAGTATCATCATATTTGCTCTTTCTTCTCTTTACATATTTCAACTCTGACCATTGCGTTTCATAACAACAAAGCAANACATGAATTTTCTTATGAAGTCGATCATGAGCAAGTGTGCAATATGGTTTCGGTTTTGTGCCGATTTCAATGGTTATATAACGTACTGGTGTCGGCCATCCCCTTTTGGGTTGAACCTCCTCACTTACAAAATATACCCATCCCTCATGTACCATGCCCAGTTGCGTAGTCCAAATGACATAATCGTCAACTTTTGGTTCATACATTACTTGACTCTCACGATCTTTATATCATTTGGGGAGACTCCGCTGGCTAGTAATTCCTCATATTTCTGGCTCGCCACCACCCTCGATAGCGAAGAATATGAAGTATCTGGAAGATAAAATCCAGTAGTTTGATTCTCTAATACATCATAGAGTTTCTCTGTATCCTTTATATCCTCTACTTTTGCCTTTGGGGTGTTTTCTAAGATAGCGACCTGTCTATGAAGTTCTCCATCTACGGCTGCAAGATGTTGATATAACTGTGAATACCACTTGTTACCTGAGATCATCTTTTCCAGTTCATCCAAGTGATACTGAGCATTTTTAAGTTTGTTGAGTTCTGACGTTGACATGAGAATGTAAATTGATATTATTAATTATAAGAGTAAACGAACTAACCTCCGTCTATGTCACATCCGATCATTGCTCCTGTAACAATTCCTGTAGGTATTGCCCACCAACTGTCCTTACCTCTTGAAATTGAAGCTGCAATGCCACCACCGATCAAACCACCTGCAAGTGTGCCTTCCTTACAACTGTTATCATCTACCTCAACTCTTTTCTCAATAATGGTTCTTCTGGTCACATTCGGACTTTCCTTACATTCATATTCGATAGTATCCTTCCATGATCTCACATAGCCGGGATTCTCCTCTGAGCCGGGAATGTACTCCTCTCTGTATTCTGTGCGGTAACACTTCTCTGTTTTGGAATACCCTGCCTGATAATCGTCAGCAAGTACTGTGAGTGGTATGATTGCAACAAGTGATGCTAATAGGATTTTCATTTGATTCTGCATTTTCTTTATTATACTATGATTTAATTAGTCTGTCCACTCTGCAACTGGTTGCTGTTTTTGTTTTCTTTCCATGTTATCATAGAACCGATCAACACTTCCTTCCAACTCTTGAAAGACTGTGTCGATTACCTTTTGAACTTCTTCGCAATGATAACCTCTGAGTCAGCAAACTGTCAGTTGAGTTTTCTAAGGCACATAGAATGACACCGATCTGCCCTTCTGTGAGATTGACATTGTGTAGAATGTCCTTAAAGTTGTGATCCATTAGTTGAGTCCTCCCATGTTTGAAAATGATCGAAGTAAGTCCTGTTCCTGTGCATTGTAGAGTTTTGTTTCTAACTCTTCGCATATTCTCTCTTCTTCCTTATCATTACACTCATACCATAGTATGGCATACTTAAGAAGTTCAAGTTGTTCTTTGTTCACTTCAATTTTCATTAGTTGTCCTCCATTGGATAGATGACTTCTTTGTTTACTGCATCTTGCATAACATAATACATTGAAAATGCGGGGTCTGATAAATCTTTACAAGTTGAAAGAGTGTCAATAACCATTTCCATGAGTTTGATAATGGTTTTTTCTTTTGGTGTTGTTTTGTACTTTGACATTAATCGGCCTCCAGATTGAAAGTAATTACAAATTCATTTGTGTAGTCCTGATAATCAGTAACTACAAGTGGGCATTTGTTTAACCACTCTTGAAAGTCCTCATAGCGTTGCTTTGTGACTCTCTCATACTCTAACTCAAGATCAATCTCTTCGTTAGCTCTTTGTTCCCTTGCATTTGATGTGTTCATTGTGAGACCTCCATGAGTTTGTCAACTCTTTTCTGTAGTTCTTTGATGTATGCTTTATCTTGAAAGTCCAAGTCTGCATTATCCATGTAAAAACTACAAAGGTAGTAAACTGTGGATAGATCATACTCTGATAAGAATAACGCTGTTTTCATTATGCTACCTCCAAGTCAGATAGGAAGCACTCAACTGTCATGATCTCATAATCANNNATNTNNGTNNTNANAACTGCATAGTTGTTTGANNNNTNNANNAATCACAACATGAACCAGTAAGGTCATCATGNACTTTTGACTTGACNTNNGTNCCNANTTTAATCATTTGGGGGTTCTCCTTTGCTTATATACTAATTATAGTACATTTTTGGGCATTTTCAACCACTTTGTACCACTTTTTGCTCTGTCACATACCTGTGTGCCTTTCTGTTGATTTAGGGTTACTATCATACCAGACATGAATTTCATCGGTGTTGTAGGTCAATCTGAGAGGACTTATTTGGTATCATCTGATACATTAAGGAATTTTTCCCTTTCTTCCCTCCTTTCTTCCCTATAATCATCTAATTGATGTATAATTACTGATATTTTTTGGTTCATGTCCAATAATTCACTATTGTTTATGAATAGTGAACTGTTCAGTAACTTCATCATGACAAGTGAAGTTGGAATTGCTACGACAACTCCTGTAAAAAATGCTGAGATCATTAGGCTGCTAACTCCAAAATAGTGTGAACATCAAGTAAGTGTCCAAAATCATCTAAGATTTCTGAGTCTTGCAAGTCGATTGATCTTTCAACAATGAGCTCCACCTCTTGATCTACAAATTCAAATAGTGTGTTGAACTGGTCATCAGTAAGTTTAATAGTTTTCATTCTGCTATACCTATTTCCTCAAGTGCGTTCATGATTCTTATAGTTCTGTTTAACAAAGCATCCCTACAATCTACTAAGTCATCATCAGATAATTCTCTGAGTGATGTGTTTAGTTCCTCTGCTTCATTCCATGCTTCCTCTATCAAAATTGGATTTGAACCATCTGAAAATTCCTGTAGTCTTTCAACTACCTCCTCTGGAAAAAATCCTCTAAGGTGGGCATCTTCGCCATAAGCAATTTCATAAACTGCTTCAATAAGTTGTTTGGGGGTCATTGACATTAGTTTTCTCCGTACTGATTGACGATTACATCTTCGATCTGATTTAACTGATCGGGTGTGAGTGACTCAATGATTGAATCAAGTAAGTCATACATTGCATACTGATCTTTTTCAATGATGTTAACCAACTCTGAAAAGATAGTTGTTTTTTGATCTGCGTATCGCATTAGATAAAATCTCCTTTAAGTTGAATTTCATAATCGACCCAATTAACGCACCAACCAATTTCATCTGAGATAGCATCGGCAACATCTTCTTCTGAGTCCACTTCCCATACACCAAGACAATCATTCTCAATTTCAATTTGTTCATCATACTTGACTCTGTAGTCAACATTGCTGTCCTCAAAATCAAGGTTGATCGCTGTAACTAAAACTTGCATAATTACTGTGTTTGATGTATATACTCATTATAGAGAATATCTCTAATAGATTCAAGGTCAGATGTGCCACTTTGTAAAATGGTATATTCTTCGTATGAAGCATCGTTATCTGTGGCAAAATCAATAGTGTTCATTAATGCCAATAGTTGATCTTTTGTGAAATTCATGATCTTACCTCGTATTTTAAATGTTCAGCATGATAACCAATAAAATCAAATATTCGATTTCTTAGGTCATCTTCATTATATGCTGTCCATCTACCTAGACACCTTTGGTGCATCACATACTCCTCCTGTGGTGTGAATTGCAAGTCGGGATCTCCATCCCCAACTTCAGATAAGTAGAGTTCGATTTCTGTTACTTGATAGTTAACTGGTTTCATTTGGAAGTACCTGCTGTAAGTAAACTGTCAAGGTATGAATACTCTACCTCATCAAGTGATGGGATGTCATACTGCATCGGATATTGTCTGTCAATGGTGTACTCATTGTCATTGCCTTTGTAGTAAGGCCATTTGTTTGATGCACTTGACAAGAATATTTTTTCCTGACAGTTGGCAAAGTTCTCTGCTACCTTAGTTGCTGATTGAACTAGGTAGTATCCCATAAAGTAACCATCATAGATGTAGGTTACATATCTGATCTCTCTGGTATCAAGATCACAACAAGTGTAGTAAGTTCCTTGAGACTTGTTTGCATTTGCGAAACACTTGTAACCNTCNACTGGGTGTGNATAGATTTGTGAACACATTAGACTTCCTCTCCTGACTTGTTAAAAGTTTTGTTTAGATCGGGAACATAGAGAACACCATCATCTTTGAGTAGTTGTCTCATACGATAGAACCACACATCATTTGCTTGATGTTGGAACTCATTAAGACCTTCGTAGTAGTTGCATGACCAATTAATCATTGTCCAACTCCTTGATTTCTTGAATGATCTCATCATAGGCATCATCCCAGTAGTCCTTACAATCATCTAAGAACTCTTGCTCTGGTTGATTTTCGACATATTGCATCATGTCGTTGTAAACATACTCTACCAAATCTTTGGTACTCATGTTGTCAACATAGCGATCAACAAATAATTCCTGTAAATCGCTGTACTGTGAAGCGGTTAGTCCAGTTCTCTCCTGTTTGAGTTTGTCGTTTAAATTCATTGGGGGTTTCCTGTGTATAATACTATTATAGTGCATCAAGGTCTTTTCTGACATGACCCTGTGCAGCCTTGTCAACTGGTTGATCTTTGCCCTCTGATAGACTATTGTACCACTCGTCATCTTCCAGTATGACTTCTTCAATATCCCAATCAGTTGTAGATTCTGATATAACTTCATGAGAATTGATGTCCTCGTGAGCAAGTTCCCTTGCTTCCTCTTCGGATTCTGCTTCGATTGATACAGTAAAGTTTACTGTCTCATAGCATTTGACATGATAAACTGGCATAATTACTCTCCAACAAATTTGTAGTTGTACTCTTCAAGTAGAATGTCTCTGACTCTCTCACGATCAAGAGAATCTCCATCCCCCCATACGCATAACTTGTTATCATCATCAGCACACATTGACAGGTAGTTTTCTGTTGCACAAAGAATGTCATGCTTATTAAGTGGTTGCTTTGTCTCTCTACTCATCATAGGATAGAGTGGGTCATTGACTCCATAGAATGAATCAACATAGTTCACAAAGTTTGTGAGCATATCATTGAGTTCTGTGGATGAAGTTCCTGAGTTCATAAGTCCTCTGTTTGTATATACTTATTATAATGGATACAATCAAGTAATCTACATTTGATGTGCAGCCTTTTGAAGTGGCATATAATCGTTTGACTTTAACCACTCTTGGAATAATACTGAACCAGTAGCAATATTTTCTTCCCAACTTTTTGCTGACGATTCATCAGCATTGTCAGTAACATACTTCAAACACTTAAATTCTATGTCATATTTCTTACATACTCTTGCGATAGCGTATGCTTCCATATCCACTAAGTCACACTTGATCTCTGGTGTACTGGTTGCGAAAGTATCTCCACTACCCACAATAATTCCTTTGTGTCCGATTCTGATACCTTCTTCAAAGGGTGTCTGTCCGAGTTCAAATCCCAATGGTCGAACATCCATATCCCGATCAACAAATCCAGTTGGTTCGATCAAACCTGATAGATTTCCTACCGCACCAGCTGTACCATAGTTGATGATAGTCTTTGCACCAGCTGATATTGCTTCCATAGTGGATATAGTGGCATTGACTTTACCACACCCACTATAATACACATCATAACCTGATAGTGTACCAACTTCCTTTTTAAGTGCGACTATTATTTTAAGCATTTGTATAGTTGGTAGTATTTTCCTTCAAGGTCGTATGCTTCCTTCTCTCTCTGGTCATCATCCCTGAGTCCTCTTACATTCTGGTCAACGTGTATCAACTCATGTATGAGAGTAGTGATGTAATCTTTCTCTGAGAGATCATCATGTATTTCAATTTCATTCTGGTCATTATTTTCTAATGTCCATCCAAATACGTTATCCTCTGTCAAATCCTTTTGGATAACTTCTATATCAACATCATTCAAGTTTGGATATATCTTTGACATGAAAGACATAACTTGATGTGTGAGATCAATTTTATCACTTGAAATGATGAACATAGTTAGAGTGCGTATTTGAATAGAACAAAATTGAATAGATTAACTCCCCAGTGCATCGCCCAAAAAAACGATGCAATGAAGATGAGTTTTTCTTTTACTGTTAGTTTCATTTTACCTCAAATAAAGATAACCGCCAGCCCAATCTATTCTGTTAGGGTCATGTAACTTGTCTCTGTCAAGGTCATTACTTAGATCATACCTAACGTGCTTTGCGGGTTTTGACCATCCAGCTGGTTTGTAAACTTCTCCTGTAACTTTGTCAACAAAAGCATGAACTGTGGTATCTCTCCACTTGTTTCTACCTTGAAATTCATCAAAACTTTCTCTGACTACTTTAAAGTACTTCTTGCCTTCGATGTAACGAAATCTATCAAGATTTGCTTCTCCTTTAAGGATTTCTAACAATCTCTCTCCATAATACTCTGCTGATTCTCCTTTCGTAATCCATCTTTCGTAAGATCGCATTGTTTCTTGTTTGTAGTTCTCTGTAAGTGCTTTGCAATACTCATCTGTGTATCTTTGAACAGGAACATAAGTTGATGTTTGCATTTAGGGGGTTCTCCTTAACTATAATTATATTATAATACCCATCACAAAAAATGCAATGGGTGTGTGTGCAGCTTAATTAACTGTCATCTTCGACATCCCCATTTGGGATTTCTACTGGAATAATTTTAGTATCCAAAATGGTATAATCATCATCATACTTGTGATTGATTGAAAAACCATTCCACTCATTCTCTGAAAAAAGATACAAGAACTCTTCTCCTGACTTTGAATCAAATGCAAACTGAGTGAAGTTCTTACTGAGTCTGGGTCTTTCATCATCCCCACCATAATACTCTGGTTGTGGTGGTCTTTCAACAAACTCTTGCTTTTCATAGTCAAACATTGTGTCTGACCAACAAGATGACATATTGCCACCATCTATCAACTCAGCAACTTTCTCTTTTGTTTCATAACGTGTTTTTAGAATCACACCTAACCACTCAGGGTATCCATCCCAATGATGATATGCTGAGAGGATTGAACCATCTTCAAGTTTAATTCCGATTCTTGCGTTTGTTGACATTTAAACAAGGGGGTAAATTGGATGCGAGAAACAAAAATAAGGGTGGTAGTTGAGTTCGCACATGATTTAACTACCATTAAGTATGTTGTCTAGGACTACTCTCATACACCTTATGGCGGTAGTTGAGTTCGCACATGATGTAACTACCTTTAAGTATGTTGGCCTAGAACTCTCATACGCCCTAGTTTTGTTTCCCTATTAGTATATTAGCAAAAAAATACCCCCTGTGAAGGGGGTGTGTGACACTAATTAAACTGTCTGTTTTGGATTGTAAAATTCGCTGTTGCATTTATAATGTATTTCAATCTGTCTAGTTTTTGGATAGACATAAGGTTTATTCTCAATAGGCATTGAGTATTGTTTAAATGGATTTCGATGGATTAAAATGTGATCGTATTTGTCTGGGGTCATAAAGTGTATATATGGCACTTTATTTATACCACTAATCGTCATATACTAAACATTCTGGTTCATCGGGGTGCATTTCACAAAACAGTTCCAAGACATTCGGGTCATGATGATCTCCTGCTTCGATCTCGTCATGATGGTGGTCTGCATAAACTTCAAGTTCGTGCAACTCTTCCTTATAATGTCTCCTAGCGGCTGATGAGATAGTAGGGTCTGTTACCAGTTCCTTATCTCTTTGGATGTGATCTTCTATGGTTTTCATAGTTGTCTCCTCCTGATACAATACTATTTATTTGACAAGTACTTTTGTATTGCCAATAGAGTTTCAAGTGGTATCCATGTTGGTTTTTCATCCTCAAATTGAACTTCGACTTCAGTATAAGTTTCTCTATGAAAAATACTGTAACTCTCTCTAGTGTTTTTAACCACACTAAAAGGACTAATCATTCGGATGCTCTCCACTCTTTTCTCATTCTAACATATATATCGCTCTTCGCCACAATATCTCGTACTCTCTTGAAAATTGTTGCGGAATGAGCATATTTACTGGTTGCGTGGTCTTTTTCCTGTGGTAGTATATCTCTCGTACCCTTCTTATACTTTCTTCCTGAGTTATGATTTGCATAACGTCTTGCTCTCGTGAATCCCATTTCTAAAAACTTTCGACACATATCCATGCCAATAAAGTCTTTCTCATCACGATAGTCAAGGTACATTGCAAATATCTTGTTGGATGATTTTACGGCCTCGTCAGGGGTCTTAAATCTCCAATAATTACAAATATCGTTAGTATAAGGGCGAACCAGTAGAACTCCTTGCTCTCCCCTTCCAATACGATAAAGTTTACGATTTCTCTGATCTTTAAAATCAATGTTCTTGTAATCAAGTTCATAATCAAATTCTTTCAAGTTACCTCCACTTNGNNAATGGTTTNGTTTCAATTAATTTTGCTGTTTCAATGTCATCACTCTCATCAGCATTTGTATGATATGTGACTTCTTTAAGAGTCTTGAGATATTCCAAAACGTGTTCTCTTATCTCCATTAAGTCCTCATAACAACCCTGATTATATGCACATCCACGCAAATCGTGGTCGGGTTTCATAACTGACTCTGTGAATAAGTCCAATGCTCTCTGATATTTGACAGATGCAGACTCATTCCCTATTGATGCTTGATCTTTCATAGGTCTAGGTAAACTGATTTATTTATAGAACAGCTGTCACACTTACAACTCTTGCGTTAGGATTTCTTGCAAGTGCAACCTGTCTTGCTTCATCATAGTTCTTTGCATAGACTTCCTCTTTAAAGACTCGCCCTGCAACATAGAGTTCAACTTTGTGCTTCATAATGTATGTAACTATATTATTATATTAGCATTAAATTTGTGATTTGGCATCACTTTGTGCCAGTTTCTTGACCGTCTTTCGATGCTGTGCTATAAAGTTATTTGCTGAGTCCTCATTACGACAAAACTTAAGTATCTCTCCCTCATATACTATTCCTAACTTTTTACCTGTAGATGGTACAGCTGCGTATCCATCCCTCGTTACAAATCCTTTTTCTGTGTTTTTATAGTAGTTATAGAGTGATCTGAGTTCTTTTTTGTCTGTCATGATACCAAAAACTGTTTTTCATATTCTATCAGATCATCAGGAAAAAACAACTTATCTTCTGTTAATTGAGCATATTTCCATAGTTTTTTACCCTCTGGTCTTTTACATAATTTAATCCCTGCTCTCTCATACTTCTGATCTGTGGGTACAAACACCTTATAATCATTGTCCTTATTGGATGTGTACTGTCTGAGTATGCTATTCTCCTCAACTGTAACCTCTACAGTAGAACAAGCAATATTGAATATCTTTGTGTAGGTTTCAAGATCAGATAGATATTTCTCCTGATTATCAAGTATCATACGACCCATGAACTGTGGACTCAAATAGTGATCTTGACAGGTTTTCTCTTTGTTTAGTTTGTTTTGAAGTGCTGACTCACTTATGAATCCTGTAGGATTTGTACCCGCACCAAACATTGAATTGTAAAATATTCTTGTGAGAAATCTTGTCCAGTTTGGGTCTCCCCACTTGTGCATTGTTGCTTTAAGACTTAGGTATGACCCTTCGCAATATGAGTATGAGTTCTTCTTCATGATCTGACTACTGAGATGGCTGGTTTACCTTTCTTGAATACAGTATCGACTACTGCTTGAACACTCTTAGAAGTGCTGATGCCTACCTTATCATAGACAGGAACACAAATCAATCCGAATGTCTTTGAAGCATCGCCCTTGCGAATAACACGACCAATAGATTGACTAATACCTATGAAGTCCATCTTTCTCATGAATAAGACCGCTTCAAGACCCTTGACATTGATACCCTCTGAAAGTATGCTATGATGTGCAACTACAAATCTACGATATGGGTCTTGACCCCAACTGTTAAGAGTATTAAAGAATGTTTCTCTGTCAACTTTCTTACCATTGATAACACCACCTGTCTTTGCTGTAATAAACATCCATGAGTATCCACGATTCTCAAGTTCCATGATAAAGTTTGACTCTGAGAATAAGCGAACAATTTGCTTTGTTGATCTTGCACAAATCAAACTCTTGTTGATGTCGTTGTCATCAAGTGTCTCAAGTAAATGCTGTGAGTCTCTCTCAGCAACTTCTTGCTTGTCCTCAAGGATATTGAACTTCTTAATCTTAACTTTAGGTGGTAAAATATATCCCTGTCTGACTAACTTAGGGGCTCCAACATTACAAATAACACCACCAAATATATCTGTGTCATTCATACCAGTTTTGAAAGGTGTGAAAGAATGTTTTGGTGTTGCTGTGAAGAAATAGTTGCGAACAACATACATTGAATGATGCTCAACTGCTTCAATAAAGTTCTTTTGAACTGCGTTGTGGGCCTCATCAAAATATACAGTATCAGGCAACATTGCAGTTGCATCCTGTATCTTGTGAAGAGAATGATAAGTAGTGAATATGAGTTGATGTTTTTTACTTGCCCAATACCACTCCTCAATTACTTTAGACTTAGTTGTACTGGTATGATGTGTCTCTCCACTATGAACATGAAGTACGTCAACATCATCAATGAACTCAAGGAACTCTTCACATAACTGATTTGCCAATAGAATACGAGGTGCAACTACCACAATAGTTTTGAGTCTGTCACTCTTGAACTGTTCGATGGCATCATGTATCATACAAATAGTTTTGCCACCACCAGTAGGAACAATCACTTGTCCTTTGTCGTGTCGTGACATTGCCTGAATTGCTTTCTTTTGGTGGGGTCTTAATTGCATCAAAATCCTTTAGATATACCTATGATAGCAAATTTTTGACACAATGGGAAGTCTATGTGTCAGTTTTAGAACTGTCTCCAATACTTTTGATCGACATATCCATTTGTAAAGTGTAGATGCTCTTCCTTTAATATTAACGTGATGTCACCAACTATCGCCAACCTCTCACCTTTGAAATCTGACACCACCGATTCAGTTCCATGCAACACACTACTTGGAAATAGAATCACACATCCCTCCTGTGGGTTCAGATAGAATGTATTTGAGTTCAATAAATTATATTCCTCTACCATATTCATATCAGCAATGCCCTTATCAGAAGTTGATGTCTTGAACAAACTGTTTGAGCAATGTGGATTATGAAACGTAAGTCTATGTGAATTTGGTGGTGTATTCAAATAATAAACAAATGAAATATGACTTGTCGAATGAATATGTAAAGGTATCTCACTACAATCTCTCATGCGAGATAACCATGTCTTTGTAAATGTGATGTTGAATATATCTCGAAACTTCAAAGTATCATGTATATAACTCCTCACATGATCTGCGATCTCTGTAAATAGAGGATTTAGAGTTGGTTCGAGATGTATGAGTGGGTCAACCTGTCCTTCGCTTACTGTATTCGATCTCTCATTCTCGATATAATCATACTTCGGATATAACTTGTAAAAATCCTCTTTATAAATCTCGTAGTTGTTTACCTTATCAACATATATCGTCAATGGGAAAACATTAAAAATGTCTGGCATCCACCTTAAAGTTTATACAGCCTCTCCGACAACCATACCAAAGGTATGTATAATTGTCAAGAGTTTGACTATACTACTGTAGCAATTCCACACCAACCACCACCTGTCCATAATTCTAATCTGTTTGAATCTGTATTATAGATTATCGCACCCGATCTTAGAGTTGTACTTTGAGTTGTTCCATCTCTTAATGAGTTTCTTTGACTCGTATCAAGTCTTGGGAAGATCATGTACGCTCTATTTGCCAGAGAAGTTCCATTTGCATTTAACTCAACTACATCACTAAAGTCAACAGCAGATCGGTACGCAACAGAACTTGTGTGACCACCTGCTCCACCAACTTTAAATCCACCACCATGAAAACACGCTGACCCATATATTTCCAAACAATTATAATCGTTAGTACCAAGTTTTGACAGGTAACTTGTTCTAATACCCACTCCAAGTCCACCATATCCCCCTAAACCAGACATATCCCGACCAATGAATACTCTTTGTTGTTCATCTCCCTCCTGACCAGCAGTGAGAAAATGACCAGAAGCAGTAGTTCCAATACCAATACCTGAATGATCTGCACCTCTTATGTTCATTTGTCTGAATGTAGAGATACCAGTTGAGTTTACATTACCAACTAAGTTTGCAGATACGTCAGCGATATTTAATATATCAACTGTTAAGGAACTACCACTTTCAATTTTAACATTTCCAACGAATGTAGTCACACCTGTAAATTTAGCATTACCAGATACAATTAATCTATCAGTTGGATTTGTGATTCCAATACCTAAATTACCAGTACTGGTCAAGGTCATTAAGGCATTATTATTACCTCGAATCCAATTGAAATCACTCGTACCTGTTAATACTGAGTTAAAGTTTCCATCTCCATAGTTAATTAAATCTAGTGCTTCCGAACCACTAAATTGTGATGATCCACCACCATATCTAAGTTGTAAATTATTATCTGCTACTGATGAGTTCTTACCTACCACTATGGATGATGAACCTGTTGGTTTATGAATTTGAATCTCTGCATTTGCTGTGTCGGTTCCAATTCCCAGACTGATCGCAGTTGTTACACCCAATTTAGTCGTAGTTGCTGTCAATGTACTAATAACTATATTTGGTGATCCTGATAATCCCCCAGAGGTTCCTGTGATATTACCTGTTACATCACCAATAAATCCACCTGCTGAAGTTGTAACACCTGAGACATTGAGTGCTGATATTTCTGCTTTCGTTATTGTGGCTGCTGAAGATACATTAACATCATCTAAAGTTGTGAGTCCATCTACATCTAAATTACCCTGTGCAACAATACTATTTGCAAAAGTAGATACACCTGAGACATTCAAATTGGTTATGAATCCTCTTGTGATAGTACCAACACCAGATGTATAAACATTTGTTAGGTCTGCAATGCCACTTAAATCAATATCAGTAAATGTAGAAACACCAGTTGCCTTAAGGTTAGTTGTATCTAATTGATCGTAGATAGTAACACCTATACCAGATGTAGAGAAACGAAGCGTATTATCATGTCTGATTTCTACTCTATCATTATGCTTATATGATACTCCGACTTCACCTGCGGTGTTACTTAAAATAACCTCACCACTAGCAGTTTGTAGATTAAGATTTCCTTCCCCACTCTTTATAATACTTGTGGCACCATCATGAAACACCTGAAATTCATTTCCAGCATTTCCCATAATTATTTTTTCATTATCACCAAGACTAACAGCACCAGTATGAATACCTTGAGTATTACCTGTGACATCTCCAGTTAAGTTTCCGACTAATGAAGTTGCAGTTAATGTACCTCGTACCTCTGAGTCATGTTCTGTATCTAAAATATTTGAACCAGTTTGAACTGAGTTACCCATCTTGTCATGAGTCTGACATTGATAATGTAATACACTTGGTGTTGTATCTGAAACAACCAACTCAACATAACTTCCTGACACACCTGCATTACCTGATGCTGTAACACCTGTAGTGTATGGTGTTGTCTTATCTACATCATAATAGAATCTTAATGGATGCCCTGAGTTTGTTCCATCCGCAACATCAAAACGATATGTGCGGCCGGGTGTGAGAGTAAGATAGGGTGCTTGCACTCCATCTAGAACAAATCCGTTAGCACTACCTGAACCATGATACCTATGTTGTCCACTTACCTTTGCTGCAACTGTGACAACAATCGTAGTTGTTGCGCCATGTGGGGCTCTGAGTGAGTTATAACCCTTTAAGGTAACTGTACTTAAATCAGTCGTCACCAAGTCTGGGAATGTTCCGACACCTGAAGCATTGACGTTAGTTACACTTATACTTGGATTACCTGTTAAACCTTGAGCGTTTGTTGCTAAAGTTGCGGTGGCTGCCAAAGTTGCATTTGATGCAGTTCCAGTTAAATCTCCAGTTACATTACCTGTGACATTACCATTTAATGTTCCTGAAAATGTTGTTGCTGTAATAATGCCAGATGCCCTTATATTACCTGATGTGCTTATTCCGACTCCTATACCATTATTTGGATCTCCACCCACTTGGAAAGGATTGGCTGGGTTAGTAGTCCCCACACCCACGCTTCCGTCATTGTAAATTGATGTGACTCCACCACTTTGATTAACATTTGTCCATTGTGATGTAGGTATGTTAGAAAGTGATGCACCATCGCCCTTAAATGTGGTTGCAGTCATCACACCACTTGTCGCATCTAATATGATTCCAGCACCAACTTTTATCTGATTAAATGTTCCAACACCAGTTACATTAAAGTTTACTGTAGATGTTATCCCTGTTATATTTGCATTTCCCCTTACGTCTAACAATTGATCTGGACTCGTAGTACCCAAACCCACACGATTGCCTCTAACAACTAGAACCTCATCGTCTACTTGTACTCCATCTCTGAAATTAAAGGTCTTTCTTATATCAGCCATTTATAATAAGATTTTTAGTTATTTATTCAGTTTTCTTCTTCTCATTATTACCAAAGAAACTTGTAATAGCATATCTACCATAACCATCAAAATAGTCCGAGTCATCTATCTTTACCTCTGTAACACCATGCTCAACCCAGCCGGGCATCATAATTAATGAATTATTAGGGCAATCAAAAGTATAATCGTACTTAGGAAAAATAAGTTCACCACCCTCAAACTTTTTAGGTTCTTTATAAAAATATGAAAAACCTAAAAATTGTATCACACGATCTGTATGTGGTTCATAAGCATCACCATTATGATAATATCTCACCTTAGTTACGTCAAAATTACAATCTTTTGCTATTGAGCAACAGTCATGTATGTCGGAAAATAAATCTAATATGACTTTATCAAACATTTTACGATTGACTGTAAGTATATTTGACAATGATCTATATTTATCAAGATATACTTTATCTAACCATATCGCTTTTGAATTAGTTTTCTCAGGTATACCACCATAGTCTTTTGCTTCAAGTAACTTATCTTTTTTTGTATAAAAATTTAACTCTTCCCAAATTAACTTTAATTCATTATCATTATAAAAATTATATAGAATTAAGTGTGGAAATGGATCTTTGAGTATGTCAACCTCTATATCTTGCATTATAATTTAACCTCTGTAGATTTTGTGATATCGAGCATTAAAAAAATCATCTCCTCATCAGAGTAATTAAAACCTTCATGTGCTATATCCATCACTTGATGAATCTGTGGTTCTCCTACTTCCCAATGTGTTTTTCGACCATCTTCCCATATCATGTAACACTTATCTCGATCAGGTATTTTTATCGGTATCTGTATTCTTTTATATGGTTCACTAAAAATATTTGGGTCTTTATGTTTGTTTACTTTAGTTCCAGCATAAAAAACACCTATGGCAGACCAGAGTATCTCAGGATTTTCATGTATTTGAATAATACGGTCAGTCATAAATTTTCTACGGATGGTAGACTTATTTTTATGATTAACAAGTTTATTCCAACTATAATCAATACGTTTATTTGAGTAGTGTTCTGGATTGTTTAATTTATAAAGTGGAAACTTAGTTATTTTCGCCCACTCATATAAATCATCAATTTCTTGTCGAGTAATCATATTTTTGTGAATAGTGCAAGTACACCAGTATTAGGAATTATATTATAAGTTTTACCCTCCGTCAATTCATCGTAATCATTTCTACTTAATTTAATATTATTTACTACAGGATTTCCGTCAATGCAAACTAGAACTGATATGCCTTTAGCAGTAAATGTTTTATTAACTAATTCACCATTCCAATCATCAGTATCTTTGAGTGTATTAAAACCCCACATTGAAGTATCCTCTACAAAATCATAAATTATATCTCTCATGTAAAATTCTTTTACATCAACTAATTCTCCTTTCTGATCAATCAATCTGTATCCACTCATAAAAGGTTTACCTATTTTTGCAGAACCGTAGTAAACATATTGATACAGAACCTTTCTTTCAAGTTGATGTTCAAATCCGATAGTGCCTTTATCAGCTGAATAAGCACAAGCAACCCATGATTCACACTTTTTAATTGATCGATTAAAATTCATAATTTGACTCTCCTCATGTGTAGTTTGTTTATTTTTCTATCAAAATATTTAACACATATAACTTTGCCAATCAAATCTCGTATCTCAAAATTTCCTTGAATGTCATCTGGTTTATTATCCTCTATCACATCTAGTTGTTCTTCCTGACATGCTATCCTGTGGAGTCCACTATTTTTTACTAAACTCTCTGAAAAACTCTCAATATCAAACATATCTAAGTCATCAAGACAAACTGGTCTTGACTTGTAGTTGTCTATAGACTGTCTGTCTTTTAAATTACAAAACGAAACAGAAATATGATTTGTTTCTGGATAGAATTTTTTTATTTTATAAATGATCTTCATGTTGAATGATCCCCCATGATGTAGCAATATATTTAGAACCACCTAAAGGTGGATTTCCTCGATGAGTGTGTGTAAATGAAGCGGGGAAAATTAAAACATCACCTGCAACTGCTTCCTCTCTCCTCTGTTGATATAAAAATTCAGTTTCTCCTCCATCAAAATCATCATTAAGATAAACTTGTATTACAAATTGCCGAGCAGCAACCTCCAATCCACCTGTTTCATAGTGCCATGCATGAAAACCACCACCTGACGGAATATGTTTCAATTTTAAATCATGTAATAAAAATTTTTTCTTATTAAGTACAGCAAATGCTTGCAAATATTCATCTACACAGGGTTTTATTTTGGGAAAAATCTCCTCTGCTATTCTACTTGATGCAGAGAAATCATATTGATGAGTGACATTAATTGTTTTATGATCTTCATTCAACAAAAGATTTTTATCATAAAAAAGAAGATGGTTACTCTCAAAAAATTTGATACCTTCAATTATATTTTTACAATCATCTTTTGTAAAAGCACCACTATATCTCCTTATTAAATCAGATTCAAATGCCATAAAATAAAATCTCGTACTAATATTATATCATATATTTTTATTATTGCACACCATCTCCCAAATTACCATTGATTCTAGCATGAACTCCATCAAATATTGATCCACTTTCACTTATTTCAGAATTTCCGAAAGTAATTCCAGATGATTTTTTAAAGGCAGCTCCATCATTTCCGGGATTACCACCTGCATTTTGATTATTGGTTTCATTACCAAATCCACCACCACCTTCTCCTGCATTTGCCTCAGAGTCACCGCCATTACCACCTGTTCCACCGATAGATTCATTTGCATTATTAAATCCACCTTTACCTTCTCCACCCTCAGAGAGAGATTGAGCAGCAGTGCCATTTTGATGACCACCAGTTCCCCCTTGACCTAGTGGAAGTCCTGCACCTCCACCTCCACTACCACCAGAAGCATATCTCCAAGATTTGTGGTCATAGTCGAAGCCACCGCCTCCACCGCCTCCACCGCCAAATCCGCACGATATAATACCACCAGATAAGACATTGACTTGTGTGTTAGAGTATTGAATTCCTAAACCAGAAGATCCAAAACCACCGTCTCCTCCACCACCTTGAGAACCAGAACCACCTTTACCACCAGCACCAATAATTCTTCCACCACTACCAACATCAACTTGTAAGTTTGTTCCAGACTCCCACTGATCTCCTGTTCTTAATGCACAAGCATCTGGGTCAGTATCAGTAGATCCGATGGACTGTTTTACATGAATATGCACCTTAGTATTTGATGAATCACTTGGTCTATCTCTATATCCACCAACCACTGTAACATTTCCGTTGCTTCCGTTATCAGTTTCATATCTATCTCTTGCGACTAAACGAAATCCACCTCTACCGGATTCCCAGAAATTAACTACCTGTTGTAATTGAGTGCCATAAAAATCACTAAATTTAATCTGTCCTGTTCTTGGAACTGAATTACCACCATCAATTGTGTTAAACTGCAAATCACCTAATGATTGTGAAAACGGCTTACTACCACCCTTTACCTTCTGATAGTCTCCTATTTTTGTGCCGGGTGATGGTGCTAGTGTATAACCAAACGTATTGGCTATATCACCTAGACTAATTGATCCTGATGATGGTAGTGTCATTTTTTAAGTTCCTCAATCTCTGATTTAAGTTCTTTAATCGCTTCAATAAGAAGTGGTACAACTTTTTCATATTGAACTGTTAAATATTCGTCACTTGCCGGAGACTTCTTGACTGCTTCGGGTAATACATCTTGTAATTCTTGTGCAGATACACCAGCGTATCTTATTTCAGTATCAAGACCTAATTCACCTGCAATTTCATTGTGGTTGTAAGTAAATCCATTCAAACCTGCAACTTTATCAAGTGCATTTTGAATTGGTTCAATGTTGGTCTTTAATCTTATATCAGATGTAAGTGCAGTCACATCACCTGTGACTTCTAATTCACCCGTAATTTTTGCACCAGCACTTCTTGCACGTATTCTTTCACCACCATTATGGTTTATGATAGAATCTCCATCTGTATCAAAAATAGCACCGTGTGTGGTTCCGTTTCTTCTTCCAAGGTAGATAGTTTCATCACTTTGTACGAATATGTCTCCTTGTCCTTGTTCTCTAATTATGGAATTGTTTTGATCATGAAAAATGCGCAGATCATTGCTATCTCCGAAATAGATACTGTGATTATCCCCCACATTAATATCATCATTTACGTCAACTGTACCACTTTGTGAATCAAGTGTTAAATTACCAGATGTTGTTGTGACTGTATTACCATTTATCTGAACATTATCAACTCGTAAATCATTTACCGGATTGTTCGTACCAATATTCACATTATCAATTACTCCACCATCAATATCAACTGTCGTCAGCACGTAAATCATCAATTCTTGCAACACCATCAATGTATAGATCTCTCCATTGCTTCGATGAAGTTCCTAAGTCAACATTTGCTGATCCTAGTGCATTGAGTGGAACTAAGTTACTATTGAAACTACCAGTTACAATTATCTGATCGTTTACATCATTTCCTAAACTAGCTCCACCGTTAACTGTTAATGCTCCAGATATTGTTACATTATCAGGAAGTCCAATTGCAACTTGATTATCTGATATGGTTGTTTGAATTTCGTTTACGGTTCCAGCAAATGTAAGAGTGTCAGTTCCAACTGTGATAGTATCATTAGCTGGTGTGCCTAAGTCACCGGCAATCGTAAGTGTGGTATCAATATTATCAAATTGTGTCTTGACTGCTTTTGCAGATACAAGAGAGTCATGATTAGCGATAGTACCCGTTAAANTTGTTAAAATACTTGTGTATTCNTNTGAATCACCATTAAATTTAAAACCAGTGACTTCTAAAGTATCCTGAACATCAACTTTTCCAGTTCCATTTGCAGATAAAATTAAATCNCCATTNGTNTNTGTAGAANAAATNGAATTTNNATCTATTCTCACATTATCAATATCTAANNNACCAGTTCCAGCAATGTTTCCAGNNACAGATAAGTTNGCATTAACTTGNACTGTATTTGANTGAGCNTCAAGAACTAAGATCNCCANTNTCGGTNTNTATTGTNTNTGCATNA
>FUFK010061859.1_pt1 | contig 21434 bp, 30 predicted proteins | sample 1021851 | NCBI WGS metagenome assembly FUFK01 (sample SAMEA51879418, study PRJEB19060) | metagenome
TTTGGTATTGGTCTGCTTCTAAGATACGAACCATTTTGTTCTTGTAATCGTAGATAGGCCAAACGTATGTTTCTCTAGGATCTGCTGGATCTGTACTTTGGAATTTAGTACCTCTTTGATAAGAGCCACCCATTTCAGTAAGAATTTCTTCCTCTGTTGGTTTGCTAACAAATCTAAAGGACTTACCTTTATCTCCGTGTACTGACTCTCCGTAGATTTTCCAAAAAATTAGGGGATCTTCTTCCAATAATGCGAAAGAAACTGGTTCTTTTGGATCTACTTTTGATGGGTTTAAATAAGAAGAAACAAGTGGGCGATCCCCCTGCTCTTCTGCTTTTTTGACTTTTTCTTCAAAAGTGGCTGAAAATTTCATAAGATTGAAATTGTTAAATAGCGTTTGTAATCAATGGGCAAAATATATTTGCACAATCTCATTCTANNANCTTGACCCTCGNTTGTAAATAGCCTAAAATGAAAAAACCTCCGAAGTCTGTCGATTACCAAAACAGAAATCAGAGGTTTTCACTTATCCTAATAGAATGATACATGACAATTATTAGTTTCGTCAAGACTCTCCCTGAGAATCTAGTTTATGCACCTATATATAANAAAGATGCACTAATGAAATCAGGCCGNAAGGCTACAGGTAAAAACCCATTAGAAGAATCATGGGAAAGAGATTTNGATAAGCATGATGTAGAACTTGCGATTGAAAANAATCCTGATCTACAAGCTATTGGCCTTTATACAGGTATTAGAGGAAAAGGTATCGTAATCCTTGATATTGATAAAGACCATGCAGTATTAAAAAGAAAATGGGCTGAAACGCTTCTAGGTGCTCCTAAGATNACTTCTACTAAGAAAGATGCAGCAAAGTATATCTTTAGCGTTCCAGAAGCTCTATGGGGTGANGTGAAGGGTCATGGCCTNCGCAAAGAAGAAGGTGGTAACTATGAAATACTTTGGGGAAGAAGACAAGGAGTTATCTTTGGTGCTTACCCAGGTGGACATAGTTCAGAAGAAGGGTTCTATACATTAACTGGNGATCTTTCAAANATACCTGTAGCTCCTGCTTGGTTATTGGCTGAGATGAAAGCTCCTCCAAAACCAGTACAAAATAAAAAAGATTTAGATTTTAGCGATAGAACAGAAGATGAGATNGCTCANATCATTCACGATTGCCTATCAGTTATTTCTCATCAAGGTTTAGGTAGNAGAGAACATTGGGTAAGAGTTGGAATGGCTATCCATTCTGCTTTACCTAATGATCTTGGTTTATCTTTATGGTCATTCTGGTCTGCTCAAGATCCTGACTTTGCTGCTGAATGGGAAGATGCAGGAGATTATGACACTCCCTGCACAACTGCTTGGTATTCATTTAAAAGTGGTGGTATTGGACTAGGTACTCTTATATGGCTTGCTGATCGTGAAGATCCTGAAAGACATAGATTCTCTCCTGAAAACAANAAGATCGTCAAAGAAGCTGAAGAAAAGAAAGTTCAAGAAGTTAGAACATCAACTCTTGATTTTGGTGATGTAATNAAACGTGCCAAAAATATTCTTGAGTTAGATAACCCTGCTGAGATGAANTACAAGTTAAATACTTTGGCATTGAAAGCTGGTTATAGAGATCANTCATCTTTAGAAAAACTTATTGTCGATCANATTCAATATGAAAGCCAAAAAGGTATTCTTGATATAGCTGATCTTTTTGCATTAGATATTCAGAGGGAATACTTGATACCTGACATTCTTCCCACTCCTTCAGTTGTTCTTATTTATGGTGCAGGTGGAGATGGTAAATCTATGAGTGCTTGGACTATGGCAAAACATATTGCTACTGGAGATCCTTTCCTAGTTAGAGGTAGCAAAGTTCCTGTAGAACAAGGTAATGTTTTGCTATTGAATGGCGATCAACCACTATCTCAACTTAAAGAGCAATTAGAAGAAGTTAACTTTCCTATTGAAAGCAACGTAAAAATTCAAACTGATTGGCAGTTACAAAGATATGCTCAGTTTATTAAGTTGATGCAAACCTATACACCAAAGCTAGTTGTTATTGACTCTTTGATTGGTTGNAGNGGTGGTAGAGCATTTGATGAAAACAAATCAGACTTTGCTCAACCTTTNTATTGGCTTACNAGAAATAANGGTGTTCTCTTTCCAAGAACNACTATNCTTATAATTCATCACGCTAATAANAATGGTGGNTTCAGGGGAACNTCAGCTATTAGAGATGCTGTTGATGAAACTTGGAAATTATCTAAACCGACCCAAGAACAANTTAATAANGTAGGTCGTAATAGCAGATTTATTACTATCGAAAAGTCTAGGTCTGGAAGAATGGGTACTCAAATGATAATGAAGATGAAAGATGATCTTACCTTTGCTATCGCTGATTACACTCCTGAAGTATCTGATGATTCTGGATCACCTACAACTGTTCAAGATAANGTTCTNCAAAAGCTAAGAAAAATTCACCCAGAAACTTATACCATAAATCAAATGATTCACGATCCAATGGTTGATGGTAAAGATGCTGCGATAAGAAAATCGTTCCAAAGATTAATCAANAAAGGTCTTATTGAACTTATAGAAGATGATAATTCTAATAAGTCTTATAGAGCAGTCCTCGCACGGGGAGAGGGTGACATATCTTGTCCCATTNGANGAATCNTAGTCGTACCAATAGATTTCAGTGGGACAACTGTGTGAGACAAAATAGATTGTCCCATTGTTTTTGGAACGTAGGACAACTTTACTTGTCCCATACCCTTGTCCCANACCAAATNAATGTTGTGGANNGNNATTATANAGAATGGGACAATTTCAGCCACTCTCCCCAGAGAAANCACTAATTAACATTATTANAATCAGAATCTATGACAACTCAACAAAAAATNGAAGCTCGCAAAACAACGAATTGCTGAATTGGAACGATTAATTAAAGCCTGGTAAATACTTAAAAAGTTAATACAATGAGAATGTGATAGTATAAATTAAAAAGATATTTATGGCTGAAGCTGGCAAAAAACCTCACGGAAACAAAAAGTATTACCACGTTCTTATAGATATAAACAGAGGTGAACTNTTTGATGAATACATTCGTACGAAATTAAAAATAAAACCTACTTCTTGGATAAGAGATGTTGTTTATAAATTTTTACAAGACAAGATTGATAAAGAAGTGTATGATGAAGCATTGAGAAAAGACCAAGAAAACTGGAACAGAGCAATTCAAAACCGATTACAAGGTAGAGCACTTTCTAGGATTCTTAATTCAATTAAAAAGAAAAATGAGTGATTCAATAAAACTAAGACGATTAAAAGAAATAAGACGTAAAGATTTAGAAAAAAATCTTTTAGATGTAGAACTAAAAGGTTATGACCATTATATTTTTATCAATGAACGTAATAAAGCTCAAGTTGTTTCAAAACAAGGCGGTTGGGTTACAGAACATATTCGTACGGCAATTCTAAAATTTAATTTTGAAGTTGATAAGACAGATTCTATGTTAGTTAAGGATTTTGAAAAGAAATATCTTAACGAATACGAAAAAACTTTTTCAAAGGATTCTTAGGTTTCCTTTGCCTCATTTCTGCTACAACACGATTAGCTTCTAACTCAATAAGTCTATTTAGTAATGATGCCATAAAAATATCTTGGTCAAACTTCTTTCTAACCATATGAGTGCAATATCTTTTTATATCAATTAAATTATCAGATTTCATTATTTCTCTACACTGCATTTCAATTTCGAGCTCTAATTCTGGAGGTGCTGGTTCGATGTCAATGTTGAGAAATTTAGTAATTTTCATGCTGGAGGAAAAAGTTGTTTTTCTAAAATTGCAACTGCTTTATCATCGAGCGTATTTGTAGTTTGTTTNGCNATTGATTTTAATAAATCNACGACNAATCTNTTNACAGCAGTTGTNGTTAAAAAAGTCATTAAGATTGGTTTAAGAATCTTATACATGAAAAAAATGTGTGTTACTTTCCAAACATAGCTACTTTGTTAGTATTAGACAAGAATCTTTACTTTTATGGCTGAAGAGAAAGAAGAAAAGGAGGGTATTGAATGGGGTGAACTCTTTGGTCACGCTATCCGATTTCTGATTTTGACTTGGAGTTTATCAATGATGACTCTTGGATACATGGGTAAGGTAAGGATTGATGGAGCGTTCACGGCTGGACTCGTCAGTGGGGTGCTCGGAAGCTATGGAATTTCAGTAGGAAACAAGAAAAGTGGCACAGGTAACAATAATGGCCCTAAAATAATAGATAATAGTAAAAACAAAGTAGGTATCAAATGAAAAAACTGTTTGCTTTACTTTTATTCGTACCATCTGCTGCATTTGCAGACATAAAACAGGAGTTTGTTACTTCGGCACAGATAACAGTTGATATGCCTTATGTTGTGACCAACAAGGTAGGAACTACATATAGTCTTAGCGGAAATAATATTACACCATCTGTAACTGTGGGAGATACAACTACATCAGGAAAAATAGGTGGGATCAATGTTGGTTCGTTAACTGATGGCGTTCCAGCGATGATTCAAACAGATACTTCAGTAACAACTGCTGGATCTGCTTTCAGCAAAACAGAATCCGTAATAATGGGAGATGCTACACCATCTACTGTAACTCCTAGTTCGGGTATTGCAGCATTACCAGTATTAGGTGGACAAACTACTATTGGATCAGGCGGTACTGCTGGTACTCTTGCTTTAACGTCATTGAGTTCTGGTGTTCATACTTGTACCGCAGGTGGATCGGGTACATCTTGCATAGGATCTACTAAAGTCACTATTACTATTGACTAGACTTTGGCTGCTAGTTTTATTAGTATTACCAGTAAGAACCCTTGCTGTACCTGTTGTGCCACAATTTCGTTCGGGTTCAAGCCAGACTTCAAGCACCTCAGAATCGATAATTAATGAAACAATCACGAGCCATCAATATCGGACAGGATACTCATACTCAGCATCAGGACATAATATCAAATCTGAAACGGGATATATCAACCCTACTCCTACAACTACGAATGAACAAACAGTTGGGGGAGTAAATTTTAATTGGACTTCACCAAACTTAGAAGCTATACCACGTTGGGGAATCGTAAACGATGGAGCAGCCTTTTCGCTCCAAGAAACGCTCATTACTCCAGGGTTGGATACGACAACAACCATAACTCGCCAAATAAATACAAGCACAACCGTAGAAACTACAACTACATTTGGGCAGTAGCTCTAATCCTTTGCCCTGTAAGGGTTTTGGCTAATACAACAGTTGCTTCTCCAAGTTCAAATGCTCAAGGTGTTGTAAATAATAATGCAACGATGATAACTCCATCAGCCATGCCATCTTACAAAATGAGTCAAGGCATTGTCTGTGCTTCTCCCAGTTTAACAATTACTCCTTATGTAACAGATTCTTGGTCATTTAATAGACCAAAAGAATATGTCACTAGGCAAAATATATATGACGAAAATACTGGAGAGATAAAATATGTTCAAGAGACTCCTAGATTTGAAAAAGATAATTACAATTTGAACTATGGTATCTCTGCTCAGATAAATATTCCACTAGGAAAATCTCCTGCTCTTTGCCATGAAGCAACAATGGTAAATATCGAAGCTCAAAAATTATTAATAAAGAAAACCAAAATGGAGATCAGCCTTTATCGTTTAGAGATGTGTTCAAAAATGGCAAAAGATGGAGTTACTTTCAAACCTAATACTCCTAGTGCTGTTACCTGTGAAGATATTGTTGTTAATATTCCACCAAATCAAGTTATCCCACATACTCACAAAATAGACCAGTAGACAAGTCACGGGTATTAAACTTATCTACGGATTATTATTTTACCCTCTTTTTGGTTAATTTAGAAACGGCTTGCTTTACTAATGGCCGTACAAGCCCCAAAATAACGGGAGCACTCGCCCCAACCAAAGCAAGGCTAAAAACCCCAACAAACTGTGGAGCAGAAGGAATGTATTGTTCTTTCCACTCAACTGATTCATACAAAGTTACACATTCAGACCCATCTTGCCCTCTTTCATGCCCAATAACACGTTCTAGTTTTTTATCGTTACGAAAATCTCCTACTCTTTGGTCATTTTTACCAGGGCAGGGAGGAAAATCTGGTGGGGGTGGTTCAGGTAAATCAGGAATNTTTGGCTGCTCTGTTTCTGGNAAGGGCGGTGNTTCATTATCGACAAGCGGTTCTTCTGTAATGACNANATTCTCAGGTGTATAGTCAAGAGGNACAAAACTAGGAAACGGAAAATCACACGTTGTAAATACACCATTTGGATCTTCCANTAATAAATTACGATTNCCNGTATTTTTTATATCACGATGTTGATAGGTACAACCAGGAACATCNATNTCTGGTGGCTTTGTAATACTTANATAATGNGGANNATATATTTCTGGNACGTCTGGAATNTATATCTCAGGAATATTTATATCAGGTATATCAATCGTAGGCATCTCTAGGAAGGTAAACTTCTACAAAAGAATGACATTTAGGACAAGAAAGATTAGTTACCATACTGTATTCTCCTGACATTATTGGGTGATCGTCACCATCTAAACTATGATCTCCACCCCATATAAGTTCTGTCTTACAGTGCCAGCAATTCATTTAAACAACAACTTTTTCTTCTTTTTCTTCTTCTATTTGTAATTCAACTTCTTTTAATTTTTCGTGGAAATGAATATCTTCCTGTAAGTGAACTTTAGTTTTAGGAAAATCAGGTATTGCCATAGATGGCCCTGTTAGATCAGGTAATGCGTTGTCTAAAATATCTGGCATGAGTCCTTGTACATTATCAAGAATCTCATTCATAACTCTTGATTTAAATTGTTCTGATGTTACATATTTGTATGCAAAGTACGTTCCACCAGACATGGAAGCTACCATTACAAATGAAACAATACTCAAAACATTAGCAATTTTTTGAAACATGATTAAAGAAGCGTTAATAAAGGCTTTAGCACCTATTTCTTTGATGGTGCTTTTCTTGATTGTTGGTCTAGCTCCACTATACCTGTTGGCTGGTTTAATGACTCGTTCTTTTTCAACACCAACTCCCCAAACTGAATACCGCCCTGCAAAACATTGATATTTACAGAAGATTCATCAACAACTTTTTTTGCATGATCTCTAGTTTTAACCTGCTTATTAAGTTCTTCTTTCCACTCTAAAATTTGTTTTTCAGTAATTGCTTTCATTATTAGGAATAAGGAGATGCACCTAATATACTAGTATTCCACTGATTTTTCAATTCAGTTTCGGTAGTACAAGCATCAATAGCCGTATCTGACGGAGCATCTCTCAATGCTTGTTTTTTAGAAATAATAGTAGTTGTATCTGTTGAAGTTTCTAATGCTCTTTGAAATTCAATATCTAAAGCCTCAAGTAGCGGTTTTCTTGCTTCTCTAATTTTTGTTCTGTGAATTGCTTTTGCCTTTACCATATCAATCGTAATAATACTCATTAACCTTCTCCTATTCCGTCAGTTAAGTCAGACTCTTTAACAACCCAAGCATCTCTAAATGCTTTTTCACCTGGAACGTCAGAATCTTCTATTATTTTATACTTGTATCCGCTAGGCACATCTTTTTTAGCTATTTCTTCAACTGTAAATAAATTTCCTGTAGAAGGATTTATAGCAGTTGTTATTGGCGTAACAAGAGCAGCAATTCCGTTATCTTGTAAATAAACAATTTTCATTTTTAACTTAACCAAGGCATACCATTACTAGTATTTAAAGATTTAGTTCGATCTAATTCTGCTTGTAAAATAGTTTCGATTCTTGTTACTTCAGTTGTTCCTAATTTAGCCTTTACCCAATCAATGCAAGAACTCAAAGTTACATCTGCATAAGGAACAAGAGTTTCTGGTTTATCAAGAAAAACAACACCGTAATAATTTCCTGTTTTAGACCCATCTATCGCATCTACTGAATAATGTGCTTTAAAAATATAGCCATCATCAGTTTCACGTTCTAAATCCATAATTTGCCAGTTGTAAGTAGTAGCCATAATTAAGTTTTAATGATGAACATAAGTGCCACGTTACGAGGTCTAGTTTCAGTACCACCATTGTTATTGGTACTTATACCAGTTGTAGCATTATTTACGCTAAGTCCTGTACTAGCGTTATCAACACTAATAGTAATCGAAGCACTGCTAACTGTCACGCTAGGAGTTTGGCTGTTACTACTTAATGATCTGTTTCCGCAGTCTCCAGTGTCATGTTGAGAGAAACCTGTATCAAATTGACACCCAGATCCACTACCTCTTCTACCTGGAGCAGTGGTGGTATGACTGTGTGATGACTGACTTGCTGAGTGGTTGTGAGCAGATTGAGTGGTTCCGTGATTGTGAGCCGATTCAGTTACACCATGATTGTGAGCAGACTCAGTTACTCCATGATTGTGTTCTTTAAATTCTTCGTCTTGAGTTGACAGTATAGAACGGCCACTATCTACACCTCGGCTATTATCAAAACCTCTAACAAATTCTCCTCTGAGATCAGGAACATTAGCACCTACTATTGCAGCTAATGCAGTATATCCAGAGGTTGATTGACCATTGCACTCAAGCCAACCAGAAGGAACTGAAGTGCCAGCAAACATAATTATGACAGCTACAGGAATAGTTCCTGTCAATGCAGATCCATCTCCAGAAAATGCTGTTGCAGTTAATGTACCATTTGATGAATTAAAGGATAAGTTTGATCCACTTTTAGGAGCTAAATTACCAGTTGCAGCAGTAGCAAATAAAGGAAAACAAGTAGTATCAGAAGATTCGTCAGCTACAGTTACAGTTGTTGCGATAGCAGCAGTTCCAGAGGTATCCTGATTTCCAGAAGTATTTACACCAGGTAGATTTATATTTCCTGTTCCATCAAATGATACTCCACCAATATTTCGTGCAGTTTCAAGGGCTGTTGCAGTTGCAGCATTTCCTGTAGTGTCCTGATTTAACGTGCCAACAACAAAATCTATAGTGCCATCGCCATCTTGGTACGTTACTGTTATGCCTGTCTCGGTATTACCAGTAAGCATACCTCCAACAATATCTTGAACCTCTTCATTTGTTAAAGTTGCCGTAATATACCCTGCTCCGTTTGTGATCGCATTGTTATTCAAAGAAATATTAGCCGACCCATCAAAACTAACTCCTGCAATGGTTCTAGCTGTTGCAAGTTTTGTAGCTGTAGCTGCATTTCCACTTGTATCTTGGTTACCTGATGAATTGACTCCAGGCAAATCTATATTCGCAGAACCATCAAAACTTACGCCACCAATATTTCTTGCGGTTGTTAAGGTTGCAGCAGAACCTGTTGTGTCTTGATTAAGTGTTGCGACTCTTGCAGCAGCCAATGTTCCAGAAGATATATTTGAAGCATTTGTTGTATCTGTTGTTGCTGAAGATGCAAGACCAAGCATTGTTCTTACTGCACTTGGTGCAATCTCTTCAATATCACCAGCCCCAGAACTATCTCTTCCTAAAAGTCTGTCTGTTGCAGAAACATTTTGAATTTTTGCATATGTTATAGCGTTATCACCTATTCTGCCCTCTCCAATAGTACCAGCAGCTATTTGTGTGCTAGTTATTGTGCCATCTGCAATCTTAGCAGCCGTAACCGCATCATCTGCTATTTTGGCTGTTGAAACAACTCCATTATCAATAGTGAAAGTTGCACCGCTATTGCTGACAGTAATATCCCCTTTATCTCCATCATCTATACCCCCGCCACCAGAAATCTCAGCTACAGAATTATCATCTTTTTTTGTGAATAGTTTTCCTGTATCTGTCCTAATTGCAAGTTCACCGACAACCAGATCACTTGCACCTGGATCGCTACCAGAACCTCTTTTTAGTCTTATTTCGTTAGCCATGAGCTTTTACCTCCTAGCTCTAGTATGAACCGCCATCTATGTTAAAGCTAGAGGCACTTTCATCTTNCAAAAATGTAACTAGGTCAGATAATGCAACTTGTTTCATCGTTCCAGCGTCATTACAAATAAATCTATCTGCTGCTGCTAATGTCGTTGATGTTGCAGATGTTCCACCATCAATTAAGTTAATCTCAGCAGTTGTAGCTGTAACTCCATCAAGAATATTNAATTCTGANGCAGTAGNNGTNACTCCATCTAAAATATTNANTTCNGAAGNNGTTGCNGTAACACCATCTAAGATGTTCAATTCAGCAGTAGAAACGGTGGCTCCATCTAATATTGCAATTTCTGTTGAAGTCAATGCAGCTAAAGCAGCAGATCCACCTGATTGACAGGAAGATAAGTTCGTTAAGTCTGTGGCAGATGCTTGTGCTCCAAGACTAGCCCTAGCAGTTGCACCAGATTCAAGAACAAAGTTAGAACCATCACCAACAATAAAATTACTATCTGTTGGAGTTAAACCAGCTATATCACTAAGTTGTGCATCAAAAGCCTGTACATTCGTTCCGATTGCTAATCCTAAAGCCGTTCTAGCTGCACTTGCACTTGTAGCTCCCGTTCCACCATCGCCAATAGCAAGTGTTCCTGTTATAGAACTAGCAGCAAGATCAACAGCAATTTCAGCAGATTCAATAACAAGTCCACCATTCGATTTAAGATCAGCAGATAAAGTATTACCAGATTTTTCTAGACCATTTCCTGCTGTAATCTGACCAGCACCAGAAAACTGTGAAAATACTAAATTATTAGTTCCTACTACGGCAGATCCTTTGTTAGAAGTACAAACAAAACCATTTTCAGCATTTACTGTTCCTTGTTCTACAAAAACAAATGCACCAGCAGCGTCAGCACCAGCAGCTAAATCATCTGCTCTAGTTGGAGCACCAGAAGCATTTACTGTATAAATACCATTTTCTGTCTGAGTGCTTTGGTCTTTAATAAGTATTCTGTCATTAGTTGATAAAGAAACACCATCAATCGTTGATCCATTAGCAAAAGCAGAAGATAATGTTCCATTTGCAGTAGTTGTAGCGACCACAGAATCTTTGACATCTAATCCTTGAGAAACACCGTCTACATACGACTTACTTGCAGCATCAGTAGAAGCGGTAGGTGTAGCTAAGTTTGTTATCTTTTGACTATTAAGAGAGACAGCAGCAGAAGGGGCTGTCATCTGATCTAATCTTGAAGTTCTTACTTGAGTATCAAAATCAGATACTTTAGATGCTGTTAGCGTTGGAACGTCTGCGACTACAAGCGATCTAAATGTAGGTGCAGCAGCCGATCCAGTGGTAGGGCCAGCTAATACAATATTTGCGTTTCTAGTTGTTGCCTTATCAAAAAATGCTCCCTTACCACCAATAGGAATAATACTTGTAGCGGAACCTCCTGCTCCCCCTGTACCCGTACCATAGATTAGAACCTCGTCACCTTCTCTAAATGCAACTTCAGCATTTTCTAATGACCCTGGGTTTGATGATCCAGTTGATCTTTTAATTCTAATTGTATTAGCCATTAGAAATTACCCCCATCGACAAGTGTAAGTTTAGTTGTTGTTGAATCTGCTTTAAATGTACCACTAGATGAATCGAAAAACACTATTGCACCATCTACTTTATTAGAATCATCTAAAGTTGTTCCACTTGCTGCAAAAGCTGGCCCTTGTGGACCTTGTGTAGTTATTTCAACTGTAGTTACATCAGAAACCTGACTGACAGTTACAGAATTTGGACTGCTCATGCTGTGTATCCCTCACTTATAAATAGTTTACCCTCTAAATAATAGTTTTTGTCACCACTTGGTTCTGTTAACAATACGTCATAAAATAAAATACTTGGAGTAAAAGTTGCAGTATCAGTATCAGATAAAGAAATATCAATAATCCCACCTGATCTATTAGTGTAAGCCACTGTCCAATCCGCATATTTTGTGGAGCGTGATTCATCATAAACCTGTGCAGCTACAGTGTATCCAGTTAAATCTATAGCCGATCCAGTAGAATCTTTAAATGTTAATTTGATAGGAAAATCTGCTCTACGTTGAACAGTAAAATTCTTTTTTCCTGGATTTATTGCCATAAACTTAATGTACCTTAATTAGCGGAAAAACGCAGCAGACATATGTACAAAACTTTCCAGACCGTTACTTAAATTTCTTGTAGTCATTTCAAATGCTGAAGTGGACATGGTTCCTTCTTGTTGAGCACATAAAGCTCCAGTTGCCGATGGACCTCTACCAGCACTTAAAGCAAAAGCGTAATCATCATCAGAAAAAGCAGATCCAAAATTTATAGTATAGATACCTGTTCCACCATCAGTTATTGAAGTTACATTAAAAGAATCTCTAATTTGTTCACTAGAATCAAAATTAACCCATGCTCTACACAAAGTGCCAATTTCTGTTCCAGATGTATTTTGAAAAGTAGGAGGATTTGCACTGGTGCTTTTAAGAGTGGCACTTGCTATAGAAGTTAATCCTGCAATAGTTGTAGCTGTTCCTCCTAATGATATTGAAGTACTTCCTATTGTTAACGAACCAGTTGACGATGCAAAACTCAGATTGCCACTACCATCTGTTTTAAGAAATTCACCGCTACTACCATCTGCTGTTGGCAATGTAAGGGTAAAACTTGTTCCTACAGTTGAAGCTGCTTTTAATCCTACATAATGTGAACTATCATTATCTCCGAATCTAATTTCATTTTGTAATCCAAGAGTTATACCATTTGCATCAAAAGTCATTTGTTCTGTTCCAGAAGAACTGAATCCCATGATATTTGCAGATTTTCTAAATAAACCTAAGTCTGTGTCTGTGTCAAATGATATAGCTGGAGCAGAAGCACTATTTGAATCGTCAGCAAGAAACTGACCTGTCATTGTTCCTCCTGATTTAGACAATAAACCTAAATTAGGTTGATCTATATTTCCAATAGTTGTAAATGCACCGTTACTTGAATTTCTTATTTTCCATTCATTTGATGTAGTATTTAAAAAGGTCATTCCAGCTACGCATTTGCTTGCAGCTAAATCTGAAGTTTCTGAATTATTTGATTGAATTGCAGCAAAAACGGCATTTAAATCAATTCGGACATTCGCTCCTGAATTATCTTCGATATTGTAATTTGTAACGCTAGACATAACTAATAATTACTTTTCTTCATCTTAACCTCCTTTGCCGAAACCAACAGCACTGTAGGTAAAATTCCTATCAATACTAGCATTACTTGAGTTTTTAAAATGAACTGTAAAACCAGTTCCAGATATATTACTTAATTCAAAAAAATCTCCAGTTGCCATATTCTGTGGAGAAATATTAATAGAAGGTAAGAAACTATTTAAGTTACCTAATCCAGACGTTCCAACAAAAAATGGTGCTGTAAATGTAACGGCTTTTGCTCCTGCTCCAGAAGCAATAACAGAAGATTGTTCAGTTCTTGATGGTAAAGTCGCTGAATATCCTAATTGTTGTAAGTTAATATTTTGTGCTGTATCAGATGTATTTAAGGTCACTCTAAATTGAAATCCCCTACCTTTAAATGTGCCATTAGCAAAATCATTAAAATCTGAATATGAACTCATATCAGTAGAGGTTCTTACAGCTAAAGTTGCATTAGCGTCAGGTGCTTCTGTTCCATCAAAATTTACCCAAGTATCTATATTATCTGTTCTATTATCAAACTGATCTCCTGTGTAAAAACCAACCCCTTGAAAATGTCTTTTTAAGACAAGTGAGAATGTACTTCCAAGATCAAGAGTATCTGCAAAGTCATAAGTACCAGTTGCATTATTTACTGGATTCGTAAGAATTAGCCCTCCTTTAGAAGCACTATATTCAGTGTTCGTAAATAAACTACTTGTAGTGTTATTAAATGGAGGGGTATCATTATCTTCTCTGTCAGTTTTAACAGTAATAGAATCTAAAATATCAACCAAAGATAAACTGACTTTTGCTACTGTTGTGCTAAAGTTTCCCGTATCATCTTGAAATTTAAGAAGATAAGTTCCTGGGAGTGCAGGACATATTGCTTCATTTGAGTTACCAGCTACAGCTTCGATAATGTCCTGTGCTGTTTGAAAAGTTGCGCTGCTAGAGTCTAAATTAGAATGTCTTACATATACTCGACCACCATGCAAAACATCAATAGAAGTTGATTGGTCAAATCTTAATCTTACAAATTGTTCATTAATAGGTTCAATAGTTAGATTAGTAACATTATCTGGAGCACCTGATTTACCTACAGTTTGGATAGTTCCAGTTAAAGGTGTAGTCGATAATTTTTTAGAGGCATTATAAGCATATATCTCAATATCTACACTTCCTTTTTTAGTGTCCATGATTTCAAAATCATTACTAAAAACTTCTTGAGTTATAAAATTATCTGTATTACCACTTTCAGATGTTATTCGATAGTTTAATTGATAAGAAGATGCACCTTGAGGACTTTCATAAACAGTTCCATCGTCAGCAAAAAATGTTTTTGTAGGCTCTTTCCAGCTAACCAGTAACCTACTTCTTGCTATTCCATTAATAACAACAGTTGTTTCTGAACTTGTTAAGTTACTTGGAGCATTTATTGGATTATTTAATAAAGATACATTTCTTTCGGGTAAAGCAGTTCCATCTTCAATAAAAGCATATTTACCTTCAACATAACTTAAAGCGGTAATAGCATAATTAATATCATCTTCTTCTGTAACTTGTATCACTCTAAATAATTGAGTCGCAAGTGTTGTGCTGGAAATTAAGTAAGGAGAATTTGTATTTGGTGCTTGAGACAGATTAGAACTTAGCGTTAATACTGCTCCTGATATGCCTGAAATAGATCTAGACTCAACTTTTCCATCAGGTAAAATAACACTGATTGTTGGAGAATCGGTCAGTGAAGGTAAGGTGGTTTGTGCTTCAGCATCTATTGTTATAGCTGAAGTTGTTGCTGACACGACACGCCCACCTCTTCTAGCTCCTGCTCTTACTGGATCGTTTATTTCTATAACAGCACCAGGTCTAACTAACAACCCAGAATCTATGGAAGTGGTAAATGTAACTGTTTCGCTTTCATTTTGTTCAGCAAAAAGTATTGCTCTTGCTAATCTTTTTGCTTGATTACGAGAAGTACAGGCAAATGCTTTTACTTTTTTTACTATTGTTCCTAATTTAGCTATAGCTGCTGTATCTTCATAAACTTCAAAATCTACTTCTCTAGAATCCATGTTGAAGTAGCTAACAGATATAACAGAATGACGTTGTTTCAAACTGCTGCCTTGATAGTTAAAACCTGCTTCTCCTACATTGGCTAAATTAAATAAATAACTTGTTGTTTTTGGGCTATCTTGTGTGATATTAATAGTTCCAGCAGACCATATTGGCATACATCTCATAACACCTGATAGTTCATTTATTGCTGCAAATGCTTCTTTAGGACTCTGTATATTTACATTACAACTAAATCTTGCTTCTTCAGTACCAGATCCAGAACCATCATCAACCAATTCATTAGCGTATTTAGAAGCTGCAAAAAAACTAAATAAATCAACATTAGAAAAAGTAGTTGAGTCACTTGTTTGATCTGGTGCGATATGATCTCCCAAACCATAGCGTTTTGTAATTAAAAGATCGAGCAAGATAAAAGCAGGGCACGTTGTCCAGACAGCAGCTTGCATCGTTCCATTAAATATATAACCATTGGGATAAATGATTCTTCCTGTTTGTAAGTCAACAGTAGGAGTACCAGAACTATTAGCACCTGCACCTGGTATTCTTACTTTTATTCCTCTTACACGAAAAGTTCTAGTAGGTACGGAATTAAAAATTTTACTATCAAGCCGTAAGGCTGTGTAAGCACTATTGGCATAAGTTGAGTCATTATCTATAACTTCTTGTATAAAAGAAAATTTAAATTCATCTCTTAAAAATCCAGCAGGGTCAGCATCAGCAGTTATTCTCTCTACTTTTACATTGACAGGAAAGTTGCCGTCTAATTCAATTCTGTGATCTCTTGAATAAGAGTCAGCAGTTCTTCCAGCTACGGAAGTATTTATCTTTTCAATATAAGAACCTCCACTATATTGAATAGAAATTTTGTACTGAACATTAGATCCATTAATATTTCCTTCATCATCTGATCTTTGAATTTGTGCCCAAGTTAAAGTAACAATTACAGCATCAATAGTAGAATCAGTTAATTGTTTTATTACAGGACTAGAAGTAGTAACATTTGCGGTGCTTACTGCAATAGGTCTGCGAGTTTCAGTTGGGATTCCTGTTAATTTTGTTTGGTTAGCAGTACCAAAACGTGTTTTAAAAGTAACGTCTTGAAAATTAAAATCACCACTAGCAGGGCTACTGTTATCAGCGTTTGCACTTAAAACAGGAGTATTATTTAAAAATACATCTTTTAAAGCAGCATTATTGTAAGCAGTAGATGTTTTATCGGTAATTCCTGCTTTTGATGGGGAAGCAAAACCTTCAATTTCTCCTTCTGAAATTAAATCTTGAACAGTAGCAAATTGCCTACTATGTAAGGTATCTGGAGCACGAAATGGTTTAGGAGGAGGAGGAGGGCCACCAGCACCTCTAATAATTTTAGGATTCTTTGTCATGCTTCTACCTGATTAGTGTCGATTGCTGCACTTATTACAACACTTCCTGTAAAAATTTCACCATAAACTATTGGAACGGGAGTACCTGCTCTTGATGTATTTTGAAGACCGCTAAAACTAAAAGATAATTTCGGATCTTCTTCAGAATCAAAACCATTATCTTTAGGTAATGGAAATAATAAATCAGAAACACCAGATAAAACAAGAGAAGCTCCTACTGCAAACAATCCTTTTTGAATTAAACCAACTTTTGCGAACCCTTTGGCAAAACCAACTCCTAATCCTGCTGAAGTTCCAAATGAAAGAAATGATAATCCAATAAGTCCAGCACCTAATAATATCTTTCCAAAATTACCACCAGCACCAGTTATAGCTGGCACAAAATGTATATCTTGTTGTCCTATTGGATTATGAATTTCAGTTTCATCAATATCATAATCTCCAACTTTTACTTGATAGTATTTTGGACTCATATATTCTTCTAATTGAGGAAAATTATTTATTAAAAAACTTACAGCCTGTCCTACACTACTTAATTCAACATCAAATTCTTTGTGTCCAACAAATTCAGCTAATTTGCCATACAATTTTATTTTACGAAGCATAGCGATACCTCTTTCCCGTACATTTTAGCAACCATTCAGAGTAAGGCTCTCTACAAGATAGTCTATCGGTTAAATGATGAATAACATCTCCATCAAAAAATAATGCTACATGATTTAAAGTTGGGTGCATTATTGACATTAGTAAAACATCTCCATTTTCTAATTTTTCATCATTTCTAAGTTCTCTAAATCCAGTTCTCCATGCACAACTTTCAAATAATGGGTTTTCAAGAAATTCTTGAGGTGTTGTTGGTCTATCCCAATCTTTAAGTTCAATATTTTTTTCTTCTTTATNCCAATCTCTAACTAAACTCCAACAGTCGGTTATACCCCATACCCATTGCCTCCCAAGTAAAGGTGCTTTATATCCTGTAGGCTCAAGATAAGCCCATTGTTTTGTTTGAGGGTTAACAATATACCAAGGTAAACCACTATCTTCACAGCTAACTTTATCAGCTTGACTAGGTGTTGGAGGATTTATTGGATGACTATGAAATACTGCTATAATTTCTCCTTTATTATCTGCTTTAACATAATCTTCTGGATCAAGAATAAAACATTGATGATCTGTTATTGCAAGGTTACGACAAGGATAGTATCTTTGTTTACCTCTAATATTTAAAACTAATCCTACTGCTTCTTTAGGATCTTGGTCTTTAGCATGAACCAATGCGTCATCTTGCCAACTCATTGTGAAAACGTACCAATGCCAGGAAATTCAGTACGAGTGCATTGTCTCTTTGGTATTCTTACTCCTGCAAGATCAGTAGGTGCTGCAAGTTCAAATTCAACAACTTCTCTATTTTCTGAAGATTTACGATCTACCGAATAAATTTCTCTTGGAAATTCTGCTGTAGGATCAGCAGTTGCATTTTGCCCATCTGCAAAATTATCAGCATCAATAAATTTAGCTAATGTTCTAATTCTTGTAACTTTAGCTCCTGTCAAGTCATTACCTGCTGTTGTTTCATTAACGGTCAAAAGTATTGATGAAATTAATCCTGTTGCATTACTTACTATCAGTTTCGGTCTAGGTAACTGCCCTTTTTGAAAAGCAAAACCTGTTGCTTGTATAGGAAATCTAAGATATTCAACTGTTTGCCATTTTATTTTATTATTAGCATTTAAGTTGCTACCTGCATGAAAATAATAAATTGTAGTGGCACCATGCAAAGAATTATCTAATTGAAGNGTAAATAATTCAATAATTGCAGATGGATTTATTGATTGAATATCACTGAAAGTACTGCTAAAAGAAACATATTGGACATCGTTATCGTAAACAGTTTCACCTACTGTGCTTGCCCAATTTGGTTCGCTACTACCTGTTGTTCCTGCTGAAGTTACTCTAAAAAATAAACCATCTTTTCTTCTTGTTGCTGTGGGAGCAACAACATCATTAACACTTAAACTAGCACTAGCAGACCAAACAGTTGTCATTATGAAGCGGGTTCAAATACTTGTCTAAAGGTAACTTGAATTGATGCTCTATTATTGTATGGAATTGATTTACTCCAGTTTTCGCAAACAAATTCAGAAGATGAACCTTCTCCAGGTGGGGTAAAAGTAAAGCTATCACTATCATTCGCTCTTGCATCTAAAAATGTTTCTATAGTATCTGCATCTGTTTCTGAAACATTAAATGTAAATTGAAAAACTTTTGGATTTTGATGCTGTGCTAATCCAAACAAAATTCTATGTTCATAACCATCAGCAAAACGAACTATTCTAGTATTTGGTGCAGATCTTTTCTGCTGTCCGTAAGTAGGTTTTATGTCTGGAAAAGTTGCCATTATGCAAGTAATCCTCCTGGTCTTTGTTGCTGTATTATTTCAGATTGTACTGCAACTGAGATAAGCCGACCAAGCTCTCTTCCTTGCTCTTCATCTCCTTCAACAGCAGAACCAGAAGCATCTACGTTTACTACGATATTTGTTGAACCACCCATACCACCTAACTCATGGTTTGGAATTATAGTACCTGCACTATTAGGAACAAAAAGTTCTGGGCCTCTTTCTCCTACTATTGAAGGTCTGCCAACAGGTGGTCTACCACCATTNGCAAAAAATCCTCCAATACCAGGAATTGCTCTTAAGAAAGAAGTTGCAGCAAAGTCTATAAGTTGTCTTTGGATCGCTCCAAAAACACTACGAGCTACATCGCCAAGAGTTCTAGTTCCATTTATCGCACCTTCGATTGCATCAACAAGACCTGATTGAACTGTACTTGCAATACCTTGATATAAAGTATTCACACGTTCAAGTTCTTGCTGTAAACGTAAAGCATTTTCAAATTGATCTCTTTCTTGTTTATTTATTTCTTTATCAAACTCAAGAGCTTTTCTATCGAACTCTCTAAGTTTTTCTTGAATTTCTGCTTCTCTTGTCCCTAAAGTAAGAGATTCATTTAAGAAAAGATTTTTATTTTCCACAGACTTTGTTATTTCATCATATTGTTTTGCTCTAAGTTTTTCTAAATCAAGATTTTCTTTGTTCGCTTCTTTGCTTAACATCAAAGCAATAATTTCTTTATCAATTTCTTCTCTTCTTGTTCTACCACTTGCACCTGTTAAACCAGCCCTTTCTGTAAGTAGAGCTTGAATCGCTGGATCGGTACTATCTCTAGCCTCTCCAAGTAACTGCCTTCTTCTTAAACCAGTAACTCTTTCACTTCCTCCTGTAAATAATTCAGCAGCTTTAGCAGCGACTTGAGTAATAAATTTAGTTATTGAAGATTGAAGTTCTCTTGTTGACTCTGCAAAATCTTGTAATGCTTTTACTCCATCTTCTCCTACTAATTCTTCCATTCTTCTCATTGATTCATTAAAAGCTGCTTGTTTGCCTTCTGTTTTTTCAATTAATTCTAAATATTCTGCTGCTGGTGTTCCGACTAAACCTAAAGCATTACTAACAGCAGAAACATCGAATGAGAAAAAACTCAGTGCTTTTCCCAACTCTTCAATTTTTTCTTTTGCAGTTGTAAGTTGTTGAAGAACAGCAGTAGCAACAAGGCCTCCTGCAAAACCTCCCATTTGACCCCCAATTTTAGTTCCTGCAAAACCACCAGCAAAACCAAATGCACCCCCAAGTGGCCCTTGTCCAAATAGCAATGGAAATGCACCAGAAATCAGTCCGCTTGTTAATGCTGCTTTATTACTTCTGTTGTTGAATTTATCAAGCNTTATTTCCTTGAGCTTGAGCTTTATTGTTTTTAATTTGTGCATCTGTATTTTTATTAATTGAAATTGTTTCTCTGCCTATAGCTGCATTTTGTTTATTTGAAGCTGCCAATGCTTCTTTATGTTTTTTAGTTCCAATCGTTAAATTATCTGCAAACTCTTCTAAAGCATCCGCAGCATCTCTTTGTTGACTAGCTGTTTTACCAAAAGCTCCTTGAGATTTATTAACAGCTTTGACAAGATCATCCATATCTTGTCTATATTTCTTCAAATCATTACGAGCACCTTGTCCTGCTTTTCCTCCTGTATTTCGAGGATTCATTATGTCTATCTGACGAATATTATCTACGCTTTTTGATAATTGGTTTACTTTTGTATTTAATCTNTCAAGACCAGANTGNCCTTTTACTCTTAAATTTATATTTACACCGTANTCGGCCACAGCAAAAANAAAACTTTATTTTAGTGTACCGCTTTTAGCGTTTTCTTGCTCGTGATTTATTCTTTGCATCTTCATAGGCTTTATCTTCATATTCTTTCTTTAATTCATAATAAGCGACCCAATTAATGTATTCTTCCTGCGTGATTTTGCTGGTAAGTTCTTTGATTGTCATTTTTAGCTCTGACGCTAAAAAAAACATAAAGAACCAATCGTTTCTAGCTTTTTAAATCTGCCTTCGCTTCCTCCAATTTATATTCAGAACCAGAGTTCAACATTGCAAGTTGAATATCCTGCAAAGTAGTTGCATTTACTTCTCTTCTTAACGATGCTTTGTGACCATCTTGAAATAACCTTTTGCCATCTTTATCTAATGCTTTTGTAATCATAAGATTCAAAGCAAAGTCATCATTAGTTCCTGCATCTCCAGACTTTGCAACGATTGATTCTCTTTCTGCAATAGTTAGTGGATTCCAGTAAATTTCTAAAACCGTGACATCTCCTTCTTTTAATTCATACAAATATTTTTGTTGAACACCAAATTTGTTCTTGAGAAGTTCTATTGCTTCCATAAATTTATTAGATTGCTATTCTATTATACTAGGCGTTTGCTGAAAATTGACAAGATATTAT
>FUFK010044223.1_pt1 | contig 21426 bp, 41 predicted proteins | sample 1021851 | NCBI WGS metagenome assembly FUFK01 (sample SAMEA51879418, study PRJEB19060) | metagenome
AGAAAGAGCAAGAAAAGAAAACAAAGTATCTGCATCTGATTTAGCAAAATTTTCAGAACTTACAAAAGGAGATTTAGCTTTAGTAAAAAATTTAAAACAACAATACTTTACACAGTTCAAAGATGTATCAAATACATTTACTAGGAAATTATCAGAAGTCACATATCAGAATGTATTAGTAGGAAATGAATTTACAGAATTAGAAAAAGAACTAAGACAAACAATCAATGGTATCTATGCTAGTTCCGATGATACAGAAGCACAAAAGCTTATAGATTACATTAATAGAAACAAATACAACAAGTCTAAAAAGGCACAAGTAGATAGATCAATACAAACACTTCAGACTAAATTTGCAAGAGATAGGGCTGGAGAAAACATGAAAAGATATGCTAGTCAGATATTAAATGATTCATTAAGAGATTTTGATGCAACCCTAAACTTCAATAAATCAAGGGATGCTGGGCTGACTTTTGTTAAATACTATGGAGATGTGATACCAACAACTAGAGAACTTTGCAGAAATTTAGTAAATGGTGTATATAACAAGAGAAAAGGTGGACTTTTTACCATCAACGAGATCAAGGATTTATGGCAAAGTAGGTCTTGGTCAGGTAAGAAATCAGGCAACCCACTTGTAGTGAGAGGTGGGTATAATTGCAGACATCAGTTTAGTTATGTCAATCCTGATTGGTATGATAGTAAAGGCGAACTTATAATATAAATAAATAGGAGAAACAATGTCAGACGACACACAGGTTAATCAACCGAAAAATGATGTTCAGGAAGCTGAAGTTAAACAAACTCAAACTGACGAGAAACCAACACCAACATTTAATCAAGAAGATGTAGATAGAATTGTCAAGCAAAGATTAGAAGCTGAGAAGTCTAAACATCAAAGAATGTTAGACGAAGCTAAAAAACAAGAGCAAGAACTAGCAAGAGAAAAAGAAATACAGGAAGCAAAGACTAAAGCTGATCTTGAAAATCTTATGAAGCAAAGAATAGCTGATAAAGACAAAGAGTTAGCTGATTGGAAAGCTAAAGTAAAAACAATTAATGTCGATAATTCTTTATTAGCAATCGCTTCTAAAAACAATGCTATTGCTCCTGACCAAGTAGTATCTTTGTTAAAGAGTGAAGTTAATTATAATGATGATGGTCGAGTAGAAATACTTGATAACAATAAGAATATTCGTTATAACTCAAAAGGGGAATTATTAACATTAGAAGAAAGAGTTAATGAATTTTTAGATGCTAACCCACACTTCCGAAAAGGGTCATTGTCAGGTTCAGGTAGCCTGAATAGTGTTGAGGGAAAAGCTGTCAAACCTTTCAAAATCAGCGATTTAGATATGAGCAAGGCAGAAGATCGTCAAAAGTATGCTGAGTATCGCAAACAAAGAGACTCTGCTCCTGTTCAGATTAATTTAACAAATAACAAATAAAGGTAAATAACAATGGCAAACGAAAGCACAAGTTCTACACTCTCGGAACTATATACTGAGATCGTAGCAGAAGCATTGTTCGTAGCAAGTGAAAGATCAATTATGAGACCACTTGTAAGAAACTATGCTGTCACAGGTGGTGGAAAGTCAGTTGAAGTTCCAATTTACTCGGCAGTTTCTGCGTCAGCAGTATCGGAAGCATCTGATTTATCTAACACGGCAATAGACCCAACATCAAAAACAATTACTTGTTCAGAGCATGGGATAATGACAACTCTTACAGATTTAGCAAGAAATTCAGCACCAAGAAATGTTGCTGGAGATATTGGTAGATTATTTGGAGAAGCTATTGCAAAAAAAATTGACAAAGACTTGACAGCTTTATTCGGTGGTTTTTCAACAACTGTCGGTTCAGCTTCAACAACTATGTCAGCAAGTTTAATCTTCCAAGCAGTTGCTAAATTAAGAGCAAATGCAGTACCGGGAGATAACTTAAATGCTGTAATCCATCCACAAGTCGCATTTGACTTGAAATCAGGTCTTACAAATACATTTGCTAACCCAAATCCGGGTGTTGGTAATGAAGCATTAAGATCAGGTTTAGTAGGTCAAATAGCTGGTGTGAATATATTTGAAACTTCAAATATGACAGACTCATCTAGTAATGATCCGGGAACAACAGGAGATTACAAAGGTGCAGTATTCCACCCTGACGCATTAGGACTAGCGATGATGCAAGATTTAAAAATCGAAACTCAAAGAGATGCTTCTCTAAGAGCAGACGAGATTGTTGCAACAGCAGTATATGGTGTAGCAGAGTTAAACGACACTAATGGTTGTGAAGTCGAAGCAGACTCAACAATCCAATAATAAGTCATTTATAAGGGCGAGAAATCGCCCTTATATTAAATAGGAGAATTTATGGACATAAAATTAACAAATGGCAGAAAAATAATAACTAAAGACAAAAAGTATTACGAAGCTAATATAGGATTTTATCAAAGAAATGGTTTTACTCCTGTTGATGAAGTTAAAAAACAAATTAAAAAAGCGACAGTAAAAGACATTTCTGATAATGTAGTTAAACTTAAAACAAAGAGAAAAAAAAATGTTAAGAAAACTAAAAAAAAGAATTAGAAGATTTATCGCTTGGATTATGGGTATTAGATAATGGCTAACTACACAGGTGCAAATGTAATAACTGCAAGTGATGTCACTAAGTATCAACCTGATGCTTTTGGTTTTGGTATTGCTTCAACTGATACTGAAGCTGTTAATTTCTTTGCACAAACAACAAATGATATTCTAAGACAGCTTAGAGTAGAGTGGTGGCAAACATATAAAACAAACATATTTACAGACATTACAGTATTAAATACTGCTGAGATGGTAGATACAAAAGTAAATTTAGATCAGTTTGAGAGGGCTGGTGTATATTTATTTTTAGGTAGATTTCTTTGTCCAGCATTAACTAAGTTTAGACCTGAAACTGAAAAAGATAGATTTGAAAGAATGGGCGAGTTTTATATGTCAGAGTACAATAAAGAATGGAGAACAATCTTAGAAGATGGAGTTGAGTATGATGAAACAGGAGATGGCACTATACAAGTTTCTGAAAGAGAGCCTTTACATGGATTTAGAAGATTGACTAGATAATGGCTTTAGATTTAAAGATTAAAACTAACGCACAACAAATATCAAAAAGATACAGCAGATTACAAGGTAAGTTTCCAAGAATAATTGATAAAGGATTATTACAAGCTGGTTTTCATTTGCTTGACATCATAAGAACAAAAACAGCTAAAGGTATTGATTTTAGAAATGTACCATTTGCACAATANTCNGAGTCTTATAGAAAACAATTACAGAGAGAGGGTAAGCCACTTAAAGTNGATTTGTTTTATTCAGGNAGAATGTTAGGTGCTTTNACTCCATCAGGTAGAACTATTAAAAAAACAGGAGTNAAGGTAAAATNTCTGTTGGTTTTTCTAATGCACAAATGAGACAAAGAGCATTATTTAATCAAGTNTTAAATACACCAAAAAGAGAATTTTTTGGCTTTAATGATAGAACAGAAAAGATTATAAGTAAGCAATTCAACAGATTTATAGAAAAAGAATTACAAAAGTTTAAATTATGAGTGTACGAGAAAATATTGCATCCAATTTACTATCAACTATCTCAGGTATTAGTAGCCCAATAACAATTAAAAAAGCTACTAGACAACCTTTTGAATTAGACGAATTATCAGATAAACAATATCCAGCAGTAATAGTTCAAACATCAGAAGAAACTAGAGAAGATGCTGAGATGGGAAGTGGTGCAAAAACTAGAATAGGTACTATTGATTTTGTAATATTAGGTTTTGTTAAAGGTGCTGAAGCTAATATTGATACTAAAAGAAATCAATTAATCACAGCTATTGAAACAGAGTTAGAATCTGATATTACAAGAAGTGGCAACGCACTTGATACAGAAGTGACAAGTGTAGAAACAGATGAGGGTACATTGTTTCCTATTGGTGGTATTAGAATGGTTGTTAGATGTACTTATGAGTTCCAAGCTGGAACACCATAAACAAGGAGAATAGATGGCAAATAGAGATAAAATTATTGATAAGATAGAAAAGAAAATAGACAGCATTGAAAAATTGCATGACAAAGAATCAATGATGTGTGAAGAAGTAAAAGACTTACTTGCTGATTTGAGAGACCAAGAAGAAGATGAGAAATGGGAAGATGATTCAGAAGAAGATTTTGATGAAGATAATGATGATGAAGATATTGACGATGAAGAAGAAAACTAATATAACAAAACTAATTATAGGAGAATAAAATGGCAGTACATCATGGTAAAGAGGGCGAAGTAGTAGTAGGTGGTTCAGCAGTTGGCGAACTTACATCTTTCACTCTTGAAACAACAGGAGATGTTGTTGAATCTACACAAATGTCAGATGGTGCAAAAACTTTTATAGCTGGAAGAACATCTTTTTCAGGAACTTTAGAAATGCACTTTGACGAAGCAGATAGTGTTCAAACTCAATTAACTGCTGGGTCAAGTGTCACTTTTAAATTATTACCTGAGGGAAGTTCAACAGGAGACAGAAAGTTTGAGGGTGCTGGTATCATAACAGGTATGTCAGTATCACAACCACTTGATGGAGTTGTTGCTAGAAATGTGACTTTTCAAGGAACAGGTGCTTTAACAATAGGAACTGAATCATAATAATTTATGTCAGTTATAGATAGAGTTAAATCTCATTTTGAGACTTTACAAACTATTACTATTGAAGTTCCTGAATGGAAAGACGAAGCTGGTAATCCATCAATATTTTATTCTGAGCCTTTAACACTTGAAGAAAAAAACATAATCTTTAAAAAATCAAATAATTTTCAAGATTTAACTGTTCTTGTAGATTTGTTAATTATGAAGCTACAAGTCAAAGATGAAAAAGGTAATCTTAAAAAAGCTTTTAAATTAGAAGATAAATTTGAATTAAGAAGAAATGCTGATTCAAATGTTATTGCAACAATATCTAATAAAATACTTTTAGATACCTCATTTGAGGAAGCCGAAAAAAAGTAAATAGCGACCCTGAAATAAGGTCGCTTCTAGCAGTAGCAGACAGACTTCACATAACAGTACAAGAGGTTTTAGATATGCCTGTAAGCCATTATAATCTTTGGTTAGCTTACTTGAAAAAAGAACAAGATGAGTATAAAACTCAACAAAGGCTATCTAAAATAAGGAACTAAAATAATGGCAAATCAAAGACTACTCATTGACATAATTGCAAATGATAAAACTAAACAAGCCTTAGGTGGTTTGCAAAAAGGTCTTGCTAGAGTAAAACAATCAGTATTTAATTTAAGAAACGCATTTATAGGTCTTGGTGCTGGAGTAGTTATTAAAGGATTTATAGATGCTGGAATACAAATAGAAAATCTTGAAGTACAATTAAACGCATTATTTGGCTCTGCTAGAGAGGGAAAAAAGGCATTAAAAGAAGTCACAGACTTTGCATCAGGTACACCATTTGAACTTAAAAATATTCAACAAGGTATTACAGCTTTAGCAACTATTAGAAAACAAGCAGAAGCAAATGGTGTTTCATTTGATGAACTTTTAAAAATTACAGGTAATACAGCAACAGTATTAGGTGGAGACTTTGCATTAGCATCTTTACAAATCCAAAGATCATTTAGTGCTGGTATATCTAGTGCTGAACTCTTTAGAGAAAGAGGTGTTAAAGCTATGGCTGGATTCAAAGAGGGAGTCAGTATAAATGCAAACGAGTCAATAAAAGGTTTAGCAAAAGCATTTGGTACAGGTGGAGAGTTTGGAAATCTAATTGATGATTTAAGTAAAACTTTATTCGGTACAATATCAAACTTAAAAGATGCTTTTTTTATATTCCAAGTAGAAGTTTCTAAAGGTTTCTTTGAAGCATTAAAAAGTAATTTAGGAGATTTAAAAAAGACAGTAGAAGATAACAGAAAAGAGATTGCAGAGTTTGGACAAGTAATAGGTTCAGGTTTGAGTACAGTAATTAATGCCACATCAAAAGCTTTAAAATTCTTTAAAGACAACATAGCAATAATAACAGAAGCATTTAGAATATTTATTGCATTAAAAGTTGTAGCATTTTTTCATAGTTTAGCAGTTGCCATTGGAGTTGCAAACGCATCAATGATTGGTTTTAACGCAACAGTAAGAAAAAATTTATTAATTGGTGGTGCAGTAATTGTTTTAGCTAATTTAGACAGGTTAATAGAAAAAACTAAAGAATTTTTAAGATTAGCTGGAATTATTGACCCATTAAAATTAGAAATACCTGATAGAAATAGAGGTATTTTAGAATTTACTGTTAAAGCTGGTAAGGTAGAAACTTTATCAGAAGCAATTAAAAGAAATTTTGCTGATGTATTTACATCATTTAAAGATGCAAACAAAACAGCATTAGGAGAAATGCAAACAAAATTAACATCCATTGGAACAACAATAGGTCAAGGATTAAACAAAGGTATTAAATCTTTTTCAGATGCTTTAGCACAATCAGTTATTTTAGGAAAAAACTTACAAGAAACACTACAAAATTTAGCACAGACAATTATGGTTAAATTATTATCATTTGCTATTGAATTAATTTTAAGAAAACAAGTTGAGTTATTTATTGAAAAACAAATAACAGCAGAGAAAGTTAAACAAGCTACAATAGGAACTGCAAATGCTTTATCAGGATTAGGCTCACTTAAAGGATTCTTTGGTATGGCAAATGGTGGAGCAGTAAGAAAAGGACAGCCTGTTGTTGTTGGAGAACGAGGTGCTGAAATGTTTATACCAAATCAAACAGGTCAAATAACACAATCTGCTAGAGGTACAGGTGGTGGTGGAGTAAATGTGAACTTTACAATTAATACAATAGATTCAAGAGGATTTAGTGATGCTTTACAAGAGAACAGAGGTACTATAACAGGAATAATAAACAATGCTTTAGCAGAAAAAGGAAGAAGTGAGTTAGTATAATGAGTGGTGCATTTCCAATATCAACATCTAAATTTGAAACACTTGGAATCAAGTCAATTCAAAATACACTAATATCAAAATCTATATCAGGTAAAAAACTTGCAAGACAAGTAGATAATCAAAGATTTGGTTTTACAGCTAGAATAATTACAGCAAAAAGGTCAGATGTTTATGGAGAACTTATGGCTTTTATAATTAAACAAAGATCAGGAAAAGAAAACTTTACAATAATCCCACCTGAAATAGAAGATGCTAGAGGTAATGTAAGTGGTACTGTTCTTGTCAATGGTGTTCATGCAGTTGGAGATACAACAATAGATATTGATGGCATGACAGGAACATTGAAAGCTGGAGATTTTGTTAAATTCGCATCACATAATAAAGTTTATATGGTAGTTGCAGATGCAACAGCTGATGGGTCAAACGAAGCTACAATTACAATAGAGCCACCTCTTATAACAGCATTAACAAATGACTCTGCTGTCACTTATGACAATGTACCTTTTACTGTGCATTTAATAAATGATATTCAAGAATTTGGTACAGTAGGTGCTGATAAAGATGGTAATGTTTTATATCAATTTGAGTTGGATGTTGAAGAAACTCTTTAATGAAAAAATACAAAATTACACACTTAATTAGTGCTGACTTTGAAGCTACTGCTATTGTTAATGAAGATGAGATTGATGAGAAAACAAACGATTTAAAAGCTTACAAAAAACCTGATAGCAAATTTAATTTTACCATGTTAAAAGGTACAGAAGCTATAACTAGAACATATTACGAGGAACATGGCACGAACACTAACGACAGCAGTAAAAAACGAGTTATTAACAGGTCAGATTAGACCCATACATCTTATTGAGATAGGATTTTCAACACCTGTATATTTAACTGATAATGGTTTTGATTTAACTTCTTCAATATCAGGTACAAGCAGAACATACACAGCTTCTCCATTTTTAGTAGGTGGCTCATCATTTGAAGAACAAACAGATATTACAAAAACTACATTAAGCTTATCTTTATCAGGTGCAGACCAAACATTTATATCAACAGTTTTAAATGAAAATGTTGTTAATGATACTGTTGAAATATACAGAGGATTATTAGATTCAAACAATTCAATTATAGCTGACCCAATATTATTGTATTCAGGAAATATAGATACATTTGAAATAGCTGAGACAGAAACTCAATCAAATGTTAAATTAATCATAGTATCACATTGGGCAGACTTTGATAAGAAGTCAGGTAGAAAAACAAACAATGCTTCTCAGCAAAGATTTTTTAGTACAGATGTTGGTATGGATTATTCAAGTGAAACAGTTTTAGATATTAAGTGGGGTAGAGAATGACAACTTTTGATGAGATTATCAACCTGTACTACAAGTTTGATAAATATAAAAAAAATACATATCCTGAGTTATACTATCATATTTTACCATCAATAAATCTTAATCAGTACAAAGTATTTAAGGATGAACAAGGAATATTTGGTTTTGTTAATTGGGCTTATCTAAGTAAAGAAATAGAAAAGTCATATATTGAAACATCCACAATTTATAAGAATGAATGGAAAAGTGGAGATTATTTGTGGTTATATGATATTGTTATAATCAGAAAGAGTAAAGAGGTTATGTCATGGGTTCTTAACTATTTTAAAAAATTACTAAAAACAAACGAATCTATATCTTGGTTGCGTTTAGATAAAAACGACAAAGTGTATAGAGTAGCAAAAAAATATAAAAGGGAGTTTCATAACTAATGGGTGGCTCGGTAAAAAAAATAATTCAGCCTGTTGTATCAGCATTTAATATCTTCAATGGTGGTTTTAATCCATTTGTTGCTTTAGGTGTAATGGCTATTGGTTGGTTATTTGCAAGATCAATGAAACCTGATGTACCTGATTTTGGTACAAATGATTTTGAAGAAACTGAAAGAGGTATCTTAGTAAATAAACAATCTAATAATGCTTGTGTTCCTGTAATTTATGGAGAAAGACTTGTTGGTGGTACAAGAGTTTTTATTGAAACTTCAGGAACAGATAATACTTATTTATATGTTGCTTTAGTTCTTTCAGAGGGAGAGGTTAATTCAATAGAACAAATAAGAGTAGATGACAAAGTAGTCACATTTGATGGTGCATTAACTCATGGCACAGTAAGAGAAGTAGCAAGTAGCGATAGTAATTTTTATAAAGACTCTACAAGTCATATTCAGATACAAGCCTTTATGGGAACAGACGACCAAGTAGCATCAAGTGTTTTAACACCTTTATCATCATGGGGAAGCAATCATAGATTAAGAGGTATTTGTTATTTAGCTTTAAGGTTTAAATGGAATCAAGATGTATTTGGTGGAATACCTGTTGTNCAAGCTAAAGTAAAAGGNAAAAAGATTGTNACATTAGCATCTNANTTATCAGANCAAACNGCATCTTTTTCNACNAANCCAGCTTTTTGTTTATTAGATTATTTAAGAAATGAAAGATATGGAAAAGGTATTGCTACATCAAGTTTAAATTTACAAAGTTTTTATGATGCTTCACAAGTTTGCGTCACACAGGTCACACCATTTTCAGGTGGTAGCGATATAAATTTATTTGATTGTAATGCTGTTGTAGATACATCTAAAAAAGTTATAGACAATGTAAGAGATATAATAAAAGGCATGAGAGGTTATCTACCTTATGTTCAAGGTAAATATAAATTAGTTATTGAAACAACAGGTACAGCTTCAGTATCTTTAACAGAAGATGATATTATAGGTGGCTATGCTTTAGCTTCTCCTACAAAAAATAATAAATTTAACAGAGTTATTGTTTCATTTATAAATCCTGACAGAAATTTCCAAGTAGATGAAATTCAATTTCCACCGATTGACGATTCAGGTTTAGCAAGTGCAGACCAACACGCAACAATGAAAACAGCAGATGGTGGATTTTTATTAGAACATAGGGCAGATTTTCGTACTATCACTTCTCCATACCAAGCTGAGGAGATGGCTGAGATTATTTTAAGAAGAAGTAGAGAATCTTTAGGTCTTAGTATTAACTGTGGATTCAAAGCTTATGAATTACACATAGGAGATATTGTAAATGTCACTTTAAGTAGTTTAGGTTTTTCAAGTAAAGCATTTAGAGTTTTATCTATGACATTTAGAGAAGATTACACTATTGATTTGAACTTAGTAGAATATCAAGCATCACATTATACATTTGCAACAAAAGGACAGGTATCAAGTACACCATCAACTACTTTACCTAATCCATTTTCTATACAAGCACCAGCATCACTTACACTTACTGATGAACTTATAGAGTATGCTGATGGAGTTGTTTTAACAAGATTGAATATATTAGTTGGTGCAAGTACAGATCAATTTGTTCAGTATTATCAAGTAGAAGCTAAAAAATCTACTGAGTCAGATTTTAAAATAATATCTAGTGGTACTCAGCTAAACCATGAATTTATAAATGTTGTTGATGATATTACTTACGATGTAAGAGTAAAAGCTATTAATAGTTTTGGAGTTTCTTCTAGTTATACATCAGCTTCAAGAAAAATAATTGGTGCAACAGATATACCAAGTGATGTAGATGATTTGTCAGTATCTATGGTTGGCTCAAATCAAATGGAGTTATCTTGGACACCTGTTGATGACTTAGATATATCTTGGTACGAGATAAGATTTCAAGATGTGACAAGTGGTGCTACTTGGAATGAAAGTACACCTATTGCAAAAGTAGTAAGAAGAAAATCAAATAGTTTAGTAGTAAATGCACAAGTTGGCAGTTATTGTATAAAAGCAGTAGATAAATTAGGCAACTCTAGTGCAGAAGCTTCTATTGTATCAACAAACATTTCAGGATTACAAAATTTTCAAAATGTTTTAACTTTGAGTGAATAATGGCAGATTTTTTAGGAACAAGAGATAGTAATGTAGCAATATCAGAAGATAATGCTGGTAGAAAAGTATTGATTTTAGATACTATTACACAGGTTGATAGTCTTGTTGGTAATGTAGATTCAGCAGAGGGTTTTTTTGATTTAGGTGGCACAGACTCTACATCAAATCCTACAAATTTTGGTGGTAATATTCAATCATCAGGTTTTTACACATTTAGTAATACTCTCTCATTAGATCAAATATATGACACTAATTTAGGTGCTGTTATTGGTATGAGTTCAGAAGATGAGTACGATTTATTTGATTCAGGCAGAGGTGCTTCATTATTTGAAGATGCCAAAGCACCTTTTGATGGGTCTCCTGAAATACAATGTGGAGCAGAAGTACAGGTTGGATTTGATAATACAAGTTTAGACAATATTTCAAGCTTTCAAAAAATTGCACAACAAAGCACTATTAAAGGTAAATTTTTTAAATTTAGATGTAAGATTACAAGTGATGATAATAAGGTTAGAGCAAAAGTTCATACTTTGCAAACTAAAGTAAATATGGAAAGAAGAACTGAAGCTGGGCAAGATGTAGTTTCAGATGCTTCAGGAACAACAATCACTTTTACAAATTCTTTTTACGCAACTCCGAGTATTGGTATTTCAGCACAAGGATTACAAACAGGAGACTATTATCAGATCACAAGTAAATCAAAAACTGCCTTTACAATAAGGTTTTATAATAGTAGTAATACAGGAATAAGCAGAACTTTTGATTATCAAGTAGTAGGTTTCGGCTTGAAATCAGCATAGAAATAAAATAAAAGGAATTTATGAGTCAAGTATCAGATGTAGTTTTAGCCAATCAGGGCTTTGCAAGTTTTAGAACAGAACTTAATAATATATTAGGTGCTTTAAATTCTACTCATGTTGGAAGTTCAAGACCATCATCAGCAGTTGCTGGTAGTGTGTTCATAGATAACGCAACAACAAATGTTTTAAAATTTAAAGTCTTTGATGGCTCAGATGATGTTGAAATATTCCAAATTAATACATCAACAAACGCAGTGACTAGCACAATGTCAGTTACAGGAACAATATCTGAAACTGATCCAAATGCTCTGCCACTTGCAATAGCTTTAGGNTAAGGAGANNGATCNTGGCNAATACNTTNAAAGTTAAAACNAATGGTGCNATGCCAGCAAGTGCTGGAACTCCACTTACTCTTTACACAGTTCCATCATCTACAACAACAGTAGTNATNGGATTAACACTTTGTAATATTCACACANNAANTGTNACAGCAGATGTTCAATTAGTATCAGACACATCAGATACAGAAACAAACGAAACAGTTTTATTAATTAAAGATGTCACTATTCCNGCTGGGTCATCTTTAGAACTTTTAACAGGTGGTAAAGTTGTTCTTCAGACAACTGATATATTAAAAATAGATTGTTCAGTATCAGCTAAAATAGACGCAACATTATCAATCCTAGAAATAACATAGGAGTAAGCGATGGCCTACATAGGACAAGCACCAGCAAACAAGCCTGTTGAGGGAAGCGATATAAGTGCAACAGTAATCACAGGACAAACAGAACTTTCATCTGCACCAGCAGATACAGATGAACTTTTAATTAGTGATGCTGGAACTCTAAAAAGAATAGATGCAAGCTTAATAGGTGGTGGTGGAATTACAAATGTTCAATCTTTTCAGTTAAGTGCAGATGTTTCAAAAACAGGAACAGGATATGTAGATAGTTCGTGGGTTGCCAATACTTCTGGTCTTTATTCTGGGATCGGATCAATAGTATCACAAAGTAGTGGCACTTTTTCTTTTAGTGCAACAGGATATTATCACGTCATTTGGAATTGGTCAGGCGAATTTGATGGAGCAAGTCAAGATTTTTGTACTTTTGAAATTTTAGGCACTGTAAATAATTCTGCATATAATCAGATTGCACAATTAACAGTAATGCTTGATTTAGCTGAAAATACAGCACAAGAATATACATTACATACTTTTTGTAATATAAGCGATACAACGAATAGAAAACTAAGATTTGCTTTTGGAACAAATAATGCAACAGATGGATTTAATTTTGATGGTCACGCTTCTATTCCACAAACGACAGCAAATTTTATTAGATTAGGAGATGCTGTATAATGGCATATATAGGTCGAACACCCATCACAGGAAACTTTGTAAAACTTGATGCAATTAGTGTAGTTAATGGTCAAGCTAGTTATACTATGAATAATGGTGGCTCTGCTTTTACAGATTACGAAAATGAAAATCAGTTTTTGGTCAGCCTGAATGGAATTTTGCAATCTCCAACAACTTCATTTACAGTTTCAGGAAGCACACTTACATTTGCATCAAACTTAGCAACAGGCGATGTCATTGATTTTGTAATTGTTCTTGGAAATACTTTAGACATAGGAACTCCCTCTGATGCTACTGTCACAAATGCTAAAACTAATTTTGTATCAACTTCATCATCTGCTGGATTACAAATAAAAGGAGACAGCACTACACCAGGAACTTTACAATTAAACTGTGAACAAAATAGTCATGGAGTTAAATTACGATCTCCAGCACACTCATCAGGCCAATCATATACTTTAACTTTACCTACAGGAAATGTAACTGCTGATAAATTTTTAAAAGTAGCTTCTGTATCAGGGTCAGGTACAACAGGAATAGGTCAATTATCTTTTGCTGATGCTGGTGGAAGTATGGCATCTGGTTTTGCTAATACAGATGTGAACCAAACTATTCAAAGCACTTCATTAACAGATTTAACTAATGTTACAGCTTCAATCACACCATCTTCTACTTCAAGCAAAGTTTTAATTGTTGGAAGAGTTCAATCACAAAGTAATAGTTATGGTGTTGGTTTAGGAATTGTAAGAGGTTCAACTGTTATTTACGAAGATGAAGCTACCTCTGCAACATATTCAGGAGATAGTGAATATGTTATAACTCCATTTTCATTTATTGATAGCCCAAGTACAACATCATCAACAACATATAAAATACAAGTAAAAACATATAGTGACTCACACATCTTTCAAGCTGGTGGAGATTCAAATATATGTTTAGTAGAAATATTAGGATAAAAAATTATGAGTGATATAGGAAAAGCAATAAATCTAATAAATCCAAATGCAGAATTTACATTTATTAATGATGATTTAAGCACTATAAAATGGTTAAATGGTACAAAACCAATATCTATTACTGACATAGAAAATAAAGTAAATGAGATTGCATATCAAAATAAAAGAAAAAACGAATATCCATCAATTCAAGATCAATTAGATATGCAATATTGGGATAATGTAAATGGAACGACAACTTGGCAAGATGCAATAGCAAAAGTAAAAGCAGATAATCCAAAGGGGTCTTAATATGGCTCTTAAAGTCGCTAATAATAACTCTATGTCAGCAATCACTAGTTTACCAAGTGGTGTAGGTGGTGGATCAATGAGTCTTTTATCTTCTCAAACTGCATCAAGTTCAGCTACAATAGATTTTACTTCAGGAATAGACTCAACTTATAAAGAATATATTTTTAAATTTTATGACATACACCCAGCAACTAATGATCAAGCTTTTGCATTCCAAGTAGATACAGGAACAAACACATCTTATAATCAAACAATTACATCTACATTTTTTAATGCACAACATGATGAGTCAGATTCAAATACATATTTTATGTATAGAACAAGTGGAGATCTTGCTCAGGGAACAGCTTTTCAAAGATTAACTGAAGGAACTGGATCGGATAATGATCAATCTTGTTCAGGCACATTACACTTGTTTAATCCAAGCAATACGACATTTGCAAAACATTTTATTGCACAAACTCATAATGCTCATCAAGGAGATTATGCCATGAATAATTTTATATGTGGGTACGTAAATACAACGACAGCACTTACAAGAGTGAGATTTAAATTTGAAAGCGGTAACATAGATAGTGGGGTAATAAAATTATATGGCGTTAGTTAAATATAATAATAATAGCATAAGTTCAGTGACCAGTGCTACAAGTTTTCCAGCTGGTTCATTAACACATATTAAAACTTTGACTGCTAGTTCTAGTTCTTCAGTAACATTTATACATGGAAGTTCAGATGTCGTTTTAGATAGTACATATCCTATTTATTTATTTAAATTTATAAACATACATTTAGCTACAGATAATGGGGAATGGGGAGCAAATTTCACAACAGATGGAACAAATTTTAATGTAGCAAAAACCTCAACTTATTGGTACGCCAATCATAAAGAAGATGATAGTGGATATGCACTAGCTTATAGTACTTCAAATGATTTAGCAAATGGAACAGGAATCAAGATATTAGGTAAAGATGTAGGTACGGACAATGATCAATCTACAGTTGGCGAAATGTATTTATTCAATCCAAGCAGTACGACTTTTGTAAAACATTTTATAGCAAATACAAATTATCAACACGCAGATGAATATAATATAGATGTTTATCCAGCTGGTTATGCAAACACAACATCTGCCATCACAGGAGTAAGATTTCAAGCAATTTCAGGAAATATTGATTCTGGATCATTCAAACTTTATGGAATAAAAGATAGTTAATGAGTATTGTTAAATTAAATAATAGAGGTGTAAGGTCTGTAACTGCCTTTGGCAGTTTCACAAGTAGTGGTTCTTTAACATTTATAAAAAAACTAACAGCTTCTAGTTCAGCTACCTTATCTTTTGTTAATGGATCAAGTGATGTAGTTTTAGATAATACTTACAAGGAATATATATTTTTTTTTAAACATATACACCCAGCTACTGATAGTGCAGATTTAATGATAAATTTTAGTTCTGATGCTGGCTCAAATTATAATGTTACTAAAACTAGCACACATTTTAGAGCCTATCACGATGAAGGTGGATCAGCTACAAGTATTGCTTATGATAGCAGTAATGATATGGCACAAGGAACTGGCAACTTAAATATTATATTAAATATAGGTAATGGAAATGATGAATGTGCTAGTGGATATTTACATTTATTTAATCCATCATCAACTGTCCATGTAAAGCATTTTATTTCAAATCTTAATAGATATGATGGAGCAGATTATACTGTAAATCAATTTACAGGAGGATATGCAAACACAACAAGTGCCATTGATGCAGTTAGATTCCAAATGGATACAGGAAACATAGATGCTGGAGACATCTTGTTATTTGGTTTAAATTAACATATAAGGAGATATTATGCCAAGACATCATAACATAAATGGAAATATAGTTCCTTTTACACCAGAGGAAGAAGCACAAAGAGATGCTGAAGAACAAGCATGGAACGATGGTGCGTTTGATAGAGCAATCGCAAATTTAAGAGATAGAAGAAATGCTTTGTTATCTTCAACTGATTTTTATGCTTTATCTGATGTTACAATGTCAGATGAAATGAAAAAATACAGACAAGATCTTAGAGATATTACTGAGGGCTTAACAACAGTAGAAGAAGTAAAAGCAGTAGAATTTCCAACTAAACCATAGGAGTCTCAATGCAGTTATCAAAGCATTTTTCTTTATCAGAAATGGAAAAGAGCCAAACAGCTACAAGAAAAGGTATATCTAATAAAGCTGGGTCAGGAGAAATAAAAAACTTAACTGATTTATGCTATGAAGTATTAGAGCCTGTACGAGCAAAGTTTGACAAACCAATTATTATTACTTCAGGTTATAGAAGCCCTGAACTATGCGAAGCAATAGGAAGTAAAGCAACATCACAACACGCAAAAGGACAAGCAGTAGATTTTGAAATAGCTGGTATATCTAATTTGCAAGTAGCTTTATGGATTCAAAACAACTGTAATTTTGACCAACTTATATTAGAGTTTTGGAAAGCAGAAGATAAAGACCCAAACTCAGGGTGGGTACATTGTAGCTTTGCAGAGGGAAGCAACAGAAAACAAGTATTAACATTTGATGGAAAAACTTATACTAACGGACTTCCTGAGGCTAAATGGTCAGATGGTCAATTTGCAAACTAAGGAGAAACAATGCTAACTAAAAAACAAAAAAAACTACCAATGGCTTTACAAAAAGCTATACTAAAAAAACAAAAACAAACTAAAAAAGCTAAAAGGAGAAAATAATATGCCTTATCATACAGGAAAAGGGTCTCATGGTGGAATGAAGAAAAAAAAGAAAAAAGCCAAGAAACCTAAAATGAATAAAAGAAAAAGATAATGGTTAAAGTAGCATCTATAACAAACATTATCAAAGGTCTAAAGCCTCGACAACAAAAGACCATGAAAAATCATGCTAGGCATCACAGCCTAAAACACATGAGATCAATGGCAAGAGCCATGAAAAAAGGTGCTACTTTTCAANCTGCNCATANNAANGCTATGAGGAGTGTAGGNAAATGAGTGGATTTACAACAACATCAACATTGGCTGAGATGATAAACAAAAGACCAATGAGGAAAAGAAGAAGAAATGTCAAAAAAAAGAAAAAGAAGAAAAGTACCAAAAGATAAAGCAACTGATCTTCCAAAAAAATATCTGTCAGGATTAAAAGGTAGTAAGAGATCAGCTAGAGCAAGTCTTTTAAAATCTATGTCATCTATTTACAAATCAGGTGGCAGAATACCTAAATCAATGTTTAAAGCGAGAGTTAGATAATGGCTGTAAGAAGAAGTAAATTATCTGCAAGAGTTGTTTCTGTTTTAAGAGCAAAAGCTAAAAAGAAAAAAGGTGTCACTTTAGGTATGCTAAAAACTGTGTTCAAGAGGGGAACAGGGGCGTATCTTTCCTCAGGGTCGAGACCAAGAATAGGTATGCAACAATGGGCATACGCAAGAGTTAATAGTTTTTTGCGTGGAAGTAGAAAACATGATACAGACTTACGAAGAAAGAAAAAGAAATGAGCAAGAAACCTAGAACTACTGGAGAACACATTGTAGCCTTATATGGTCATATAAAAGGTTTAAGTAGAGAAATAAAAATTATAAAAATAAATCATTTAAAACATATGCACGAAGATATAGATAAGATTGATTCTAAATTTGATAAACTTACTTCATGGATTGTTTATGGAACTGGTGCAGTAGCAATCGTGTTCTTAACCCAAATACTTTACATCTTCTCAAAATAGTTATACAAGTTAAACTTGTATGATTTACAAATCAGTTTTAATTATAAGCGATACTCACATTCCCTATCATGTACCAGANTTAATGNNCTTATCTAAAANTNTTAAAAAAAAAATATAANCCTGATANANTNATNCATATTGGAGANGAANTAGATAAACANGCNNTNTCATTNCACGATNNNGACCCTGATCTTACCTAGTGCTGGAGATGAANTNANAATNTCTTTACCANNAATAAAAGAATTAGAAAAANTNTTTCCTNNNATGGATNTNNTNGACTCTAATCATGGAAGTTTAGTTTATAGACGAGCATTAAAACATGGAATACCAAAAGCATATTTAAGAAACTACAATGAATTTTTGCAAGTTGGTAAGGGTTGGAAATGGCATGATGATTTAACAATAAGTACACCATTAGGTAAAGTTTATTTTTGTCATGGTAAAACTGCCGATGTTTTAAAACTTGCACAATCTATGGGACTTTCAACAGTACAAGGACACTATCATTCGTTAATGGGAGTTAGGTATTATGGTAATAGTTTAGGTCTATATTTTGGTCTTCAAGTTGGGTGTATGATTGATTCTAAATCACTTGCATTTAGATATAATAAGGTACAGAAAGCTAGACCAATTATAGGTTGTTCTGTGATACATAATGGCTTACCTATTATAGAACCTTTTTTAAAAGATAAATCAGGTAAATGGATAGGTAAATTACTCTAATTTATGCCTTTAAAACGATTTAGAGCCACAGAGAGAGCCACTGACAAGCAAATAGGTGGCAACCATTATAAATCGTTTGCCATAGCACCAATCGAGTTTATTTCAAAAAATAACCTATCATTTATTCAAGGTTGTGTAATTAAATATATATGCAGATTTGATAAAAAAAATGGTGTTGAGGATTTAGATAAAATCATTCATTATTGCGAACTACAAAAAGAATTATTGAAAAATGATAAATAAGGAATATTAAGCACCTATGAACTTCACTTATTTAATTTATTCAATTCTTATGTTATACTGGACAACATTAATATATTTAACAAGTAATACTTATTTATGATATTTAGTTTATTAAATAATCCTTTAACAAAACTCGCAGTTTCTAAAGTTTCTGACCATTTAAAACATAGAGCAGAAAAAGTTAAAACTATTAGAGAAGCAGAAATACAAGCCTGTAAAGAAGTTGATGTTCAAAGAATAAAAAGCCAAGATAAAAGTTGGAAAGATGAGATATTAATGTTATGGCTAGTAGGTATGCTTTCAACTGGTTGGTTTGAAGAAACTAGAGATAACTTTGAAGAATGGGTAAGAATAATTAATGATTTACCGGATAGTGTTTGGTATTTAGTAATTATTGTATTTACTGCAACATTTTCTACAAAGATGACAGATAAGGTTTTAAATCGGAACAAAAAGAAGTAATGTGTCCTAATGGACATAGATGCAGTAATCATAGAAGCAGAATTTCAAATAGAGTCAAAGTGGCGACCCTATGGTCATTTTGTTAATTTAAGATTTATTGACATCACTCCTAATAAACCAAAACTTCAAAATGCTATTTACGAATTAAAGAAGAATGAAGATTTAGAAATTATTGATTATAACTACACAGAAACTCCAATTACAAAAGATACAGATNTAAAATATTTTGATGTGACTATTAACTAGGGTGGTACTAACAAAAAGAGAGCAATAAAAACCACCCTAGCACAAATCATCAAGGCTACCTGATGACTTTATCTNCTAACTGATAAANANNNGGANANANCCNAATTCTCGTTAGCAGAATCCTTTAAACCTTATTATTCAAAGTTAAATCTCTTTTTAACTCTGATTGTTTTAGACTAACATACCTATCAATATTATTATAGTGGTATCTAGCTTTGGTTAATTCTTTTTCAGCTTCAGCAAATTGTTCAACAATCATTTTATAATCTTTGTCTATTCTAGCTTCATGTTCAGCTTCAGACATTGTTTTAACTAATTTCTTATGCTTGATTACACACGAAGAAAATACTGCTTTTCTTCCCTCGTCTAATATAATTACTTTCTTTTGCCATTCTGCCCACTCGTTTGATGCTTCTTCTAATTTTTTATATAGTTGTTCACTTAAATTCATTTTTTCTCCTGTAATATATATCTTACTGTCATTGTTGTTGGGTCAAATTCTAATTTATTACAAGACATTAGTAATACCGACCCTAGTATTAAAAATATTATTGTAATTTTTTTAACATACTTTCTATGAATTGGTTTGCCAAATATTATCATGGGTATTGCAACATCTCCTCTGCTTCTTTTTCTAATTGTTTAATTTGTTGTTTAAGACTATGGTTTTCTTTTTGTAAATCATCTAATAAATTACTTTTGTTTTTATATTCCATATATAAAGCCTGTAATTCTTCTNTCTTAAAAGCGAGATCACGTTTTAATTGTTCAATCTCGCTAATAAGTTTGTTCATATTTAAAATGGTATCTCATCGTCCATATCAGACATTTTCTCAACTGGCTTTGCATTATCTGGTGCAAATTGAGTTGCATGAGGTGGCATGGCCTGACTTATAGGTTTCATGCCATCTACATTAGGTTGTTGTGGTCTAGGTTTAACCATAGCAATAGTATAAACTAATTGTATATTACCTTTATCATATTTATGAGGATTTTGTATTTCCTCTGTTTTTGCCATTTCTTTTAATTTATAACCAGCATTATGATATTTTTGTACTTCAGGTGTCATAAACCATTCAGTAATTTGAGATAAAGTGTATTTTCTTTTTGTTAAACTACAAGTGTATTTAACTGCACTAGAATCTCCACTATACTCATATTTAGGACTTCGATTACCAGTTGGTTTTAATTTTTTTGTCAAACCACAAAAAGGCATATCGTATTTATTTATTTGTTGCATTTTTATTATTCTCCTTTTTCCATTTTTTTAGGTCTTTATTAAAATTACTTTCAAGCTGATCTAAATACGTCATAGCTTTAAAGCCTTTATAATACGAATCATCTACTTTAAGAATATACATTGATACCTCTTTTTGAGGTTCTTTGGGTATATTAACAATAGCAAGTTTTTGTATTTTAAAGTTTGTTGTTTCTTCAATAAATCTTCTATAAATTTCAACTTGAATAGCTTGGTCAAAACTATAATCTTTACTTGTTTTCCAATCAAGAACTGCATTTTGACCTTTCCAAGAATCTTTAGTCACAATTACATCATTTGTACCACAACGATCAAATNTTNAACTATATAAAGGTAATTCACTTGCAACTACTTTAAACTTTTGACCTTTCCAAAATCTTAACCATTTAGTAGCCATTGTTCTTAAAGGTTCAGATTCAGGCAAAGTTGGTTTTTTTTTACTTTTTAAATAAATATCAATC
>FUFK010054487.1_pt1 | contig 21425 bp, 25 predicted proteins | sample 1021851 | NCBI WGS metagenome assembly FUFK01 (sample SAMEA51879418, study PRJEB19060) | metagenome
CCATTTCCTCCGTTCAGGGTGATTTCATTCTAGATCCAGAATATGGAGGAAATTTGAAGACTTTGTAGAAATTTGTAGAAGATTCAGGAATTTATTTTTTAATCGGCAGTGATATGGAAAATCAGGACTTGACACCCATGGTTTCTCAGGGAAANTGGTTTTCAATGCTTGAAGATCAGGCATAACCCGCCCACCCATTGTTTTCCAAATTTTTTTATGGACCTCCTGATCCACATCGCNACTCCTCATTCAAGAGGAGTGTTGGNCCATCTGGCAAAGGCCTGTGCCCGTTCTGGAATCCAATGGGCCTGTTTTTTGACCAATGACGGGNTAAAACTGCTTGAGGTGCAGTCAATTCAAAAGGCATTGAGTGCGGCCGATGCTCTCATCGTCTGCAAACACGCCTGGAATCTTCACCTGCCGGGAAAGGAATGTCCTGCGGAATTCGGCAGCCAATCTGACAACAGTCACCTNATGGGACGCTGTAGNAAAGTAATCAGTCTGTGAATCAAGCATCGGAAATCAAAAATCTACTAGTNNTNGCNCGNCGGGATCCCATCGAAGCGATGCGGGTTGCGGCTGGTTTGACGATTCATGACCATCAGGTACAGATTCTTTTTTTGTGTGAAGCGGATTTGGGAACTGAAGAAGCGAAGGAGTATTTGGAACTGCTTGAATTCTCNGAGATCGTTCCNAAAACGATTCTTCCTTCTATGGGAAACCAGATCGAATGTCTGGATGGGTTGGATGCTTCCCGCTTAATGGAAGAGNCGGATCAAACAATCAGTTTATGAANAGAAAACAATGATTGTAGTTCATACATCCTGTTTTGATGAAAGTACTGAACTGGAGGAGATGCTGAAAATATTTGAACAGAAACAGGATTTGACCCACCTTCATCTGCAGCATCTGAAAGATGATGAAGACTGGGATGAAGCCCTCGATTTGATCATCAAGGCAGACCGCATCATTTCCATATGAGACGTTTTCCCGTCTTTTGANTCATTCAATAAACCGATCTTATTTTACAAGGATAGCATGGGACTTTTTCAATCTCCTCAAAACGTGGAAACAAACAAGATGCGCTCCTGGGAAGTACAACTGCAGGACGGGACGAAAGTCACGGTGAACAACCGCTTGGACTGCATCGGAGACACCTGNCCTCGACCCCAGNTGAAATTGAAGAAAAGCATCAAGGGAATGGAATCTGGAGAAATTGTCGAAGTNTTGATCAACAACCCTCCCTCCCTGGAAACGCTTCCCGCACTTTGCCCGGAAATCGGAGCAACCCACCTTGATAGCCTGAAGGAACCGAATCTATGGAAACTTTATATCCAAAAAGACTGAGTTTCCGTCAATCCGGTTCAGNTTNATCAGGACTAAACAGGAATCTTCAGGTCCTCAAAAAAATCCAGTTGCACGACTCTCGGAGGTTTTCCAAAATTTGAAATTCCNATTCCAAGAAGCCGAATCGGGCGCCCGGGATACTCCCTGGAACAGCATTGATGCAGTTTTCTTTTTCCGGTTTCAAGAAGAGAACTTCGGTCAAAAGGGAGGCTTCGGCTTTCTGAACGAGTGATTTGNTCAAAATCGGCAAATTTCAATTTCAGGGTCANNGTGGAACCGCAAATTCCGTTGCGGTCGAGACGNTGAAGCAGTTTTTCAGTCAGGTTTTGCAGTTCCAGGTCCAGTTCTTCAAGATTGGTTAGATTGCGGTCAAAAGTCGTTTCAACACTGACGGATTTGGTTTCCCGTTCAGGTTCAACAGGCCGGTGATCGATTCCCCTCGCCCGTTGAAAAAGNACCATTCCAAATTTGCCAAAGTGTTGATTGAGCCATTCCGCATCTTTTTTGAGCAAGTCCTCTGTGATCTCAATTCCGAAATCACGGAGTTTTTCTTCAGTNACCCTTCCGACTCCGGGAATTTTTCTGACTGGAAGTTCTTTTAGAAAAGCCGATGCNTGTTCAGGAGTGATGACGAAGAGACCATCCGGTTTNTTTTCTTCACTTGCGATCTTTGCCAGGAATTTATTGTAGGACACTCCTGCAGAGCAGGTGAGTGCAGTCTGCTCAAGGATTTCCGATTTGATCCGTTCCGCAACCCTGGTACCGGAAGGCTCCCTGATCAGGTTGGCACTGACATCCAACCAGGCCTCATCCAGGGCGACGGGTTCAATGAGATCGGTGTAGCATCGAAAAATTCCATGAACTTNTTCTGAAATTTCTCGGTAACGCGGAAAACGCGGAGAAACCAGATTCAATTCCGGGCAACGTCGAAATGCTTCCGCAGTGGGCATGGCGGACCTCACACCAAATTTCCGTGCTTCATAACTAGCGGCGGCAATCACCCCGCGTTTTTCTGAAGGCCCTCCCACCGCCAGGGGTTTCCCTCGGAATTGAGGCTGGTCGAGTTGCTCCACCGACGCATAAAACGCGTCCATGTCGATATGGATGATTTTCCTCGAATCCGACATGAAATGAATAATTTTGTAAGACGAACTTTATAATGGAATTGCTTAAGTCCTTTGTATTTTCAAGGACTTATGATATTTTTATNNTGCTTANANAAACTTTGATCAAAACCTATTTCCCATTCAACTCCNTTGAATCTTTCAACCTGGCTGCCTTTCGCTCTCGTCTGCCTACTTGGGGCTATGTCACCCGGTCCGAGTTTGGCTACGGTGATTCGAAACACGGTANTCGGTTCCCGCTATCATGGAATTGCCACCGGGGTTTCCCATGCTTTCGGCATCGGGGTATACGCCCTACTCAGTGTGACGGGATTGGTCATCTTGATCCAGGAGGCGCCGATCGTTTTCAGGGTATTGACTTGGGTTGGGGCCATTTATCTGCTTTGGCTTGGCTGGCAGGGGGTGACTGCAAAAAAAGGNCTGATAGCCCAGAATGAAAGTCAGATTTCAACACTGCAGATTTCCTCTGCAGCCAGGGACGGGTTAGCCATCTCTCTGNTNAATCCNAAAATTTCAGCCTTTTTCGTCGCCCTCTTCAGCCAGTTTGTCGATCAGGCCACCAATCTCTTGAATTCCTCCATCATGGTCGCCACCCCAATGCTGATCGANGGTCTTTGGTACAGCCTGATTGCCATTTTTGTTTCTCAAAAATTCCTTCTCAAGCAACTTCGCAAATACGGGGTTTGGGTGGACCGTGCNATCGGAATCCTCCTGATTCTGATTGCTCTTCGTGTTTTTTTCAATGATCCTCTGATTTGAATCATCTTGAATATACTCTTATCCAAAACCTTTTAAATGACTGAATCAAAACGGGTGGCATTGGTCACCGGAGCAGGATCAGGTGTCGGAAGNCATTCTTCTCTAGCACTCCTCGAAGCAGGTTATCATCTAGTTCTTGTAGGAAGGAGGGAGGACGCACTGGAAGAAACCAAAACCTTGGCAGGAGTGAATGCCTCTAAATGCCTGATCGTAAGCTGTGATGTCTCAGACCCCAAATCGATAAAGTCCCTTTTCACTGTAACAAAAGAGCAGTTTGGCAGATTGGACCTGCTCTTCAACAATGCAGGCATCGGTGCACCTGCCATCCCTCTTGAGGACCTGANTGTCGAGCAATGGAAATCGGTGGTCGATATCAATCTCACAGGGGCTTTTCTCTGCACCCAGGAAGCTTTCAGAATTATGAAAGAACAGAATCCTCAGGGAGGACGGATTATCAACAACGGTTCCATTTCCGCGCATGTGCCAAGGCCCTTTTCATCACCCTACACTGCAACCAAACATGCCATAACGGGGCTTACCCGTTCTTCATCACTGGACGGCAGAGCATACAATATTGCCTGCGGTCAAATCGATATTGGTAATGCGGAAACCGATATGACTGCCAGAATGAAAAAGGGAGTCCTTCAAGCCAACGGAACCACCTCAACCGAACCCACCATCGACCCAGATCATGTCGCCCAGGCTNTAGTCTANATGGCTGGGTTGCCATTGGACGCCAATGTCCAATTCATGACGGTGATGGCAACCCAAATGCCCTTCATCGGCCGCGGATAAGTTATTCAGTCCAAAGCCAGTTCTTTGCTTAAATTTTGATTTGGCATATTAATTGTAGCCAAGGCTATATATGACTTGGCTTCAATCAATGGCTCAAACTCAGTTCTCTAAGCAAAGCCGTCATGAAACAGCAACTATCCCATATTGATGATCTTGCTCTCCGCGAATTGATGGATGAGTCCAAACTCCTCCTAAAATCGGCCAATGAGCATTTTGATCATGAACGACACAGTGAATGGGGCAGGATTCTGACTGAAACCATTTTACTGATTGAAGGAGAGTTGCAGTATCGGATTGAAAACCAGGAGGCATTGCTCATCGAAGAAGCAACGCGNCAGGTGAAAGAATCCATGGATCATGAACAGGACCAGTCAAGAACCATAGACTCTAATCCGTCTTTTAATGAAGAACTGGCGATTTCAGATCTGAAGGATTTTCAGGATTCGAAGACCGAATACCGGGAAGTCAAAGATAAGCTGAAGTTGATCCGTGAAGAGATCGACTCTGAAACTTAAAAAAACTCANCAANAAANAAGGAGTAACAATGGCTCTGATTTATATTTCCCAATTGGCGATGCTCGCTGGACTGATCGTCATCGATTACATCTAATACTTTTTCCTCCTCAAAAATCGTGAACAGCCTCAAACTGTTCACGGAAAGTCTGGACAAGCTTTTCATTGNGTCCAGATCTCCCAAGAAATTCAATTTAAGTTTGTTAGTCAACTGAACTGAAAATTAAATCATTTTCAGGCGGCCTTTTTTTGCGGGAAATATTCCGGTGTTGGAGTTTTTTCCAAAGTTCTNAAGAAGGACACCTTTTGGAAAGTTTCTTCTCGGAAACGGATGGGACTGGTTTTCATTACACCAATAATGATTCGTTCTGAATCCTCAGTGATTTCCAAAAATTTAAGATACAGTTCCAAAATGCAGGAAATCCCTGCAAAAACCAAAATGAGTGAGAAAAACAATTCTATCGTCACTTTTGGATTTCTTGGAAATTAAAGAATGGAATGAAAAATTAATTAAAACTTTTGCAAGATAATCAACGACGGTTTCCTCTTGCTTCATAATTAATTTTTTCAATTTGCATACCATATTTTAAAAATTTGACGTTGAATTTAGGAAGCTTTCATGTTGACTCCCGTTTCCGCAACTGAGCAATGATTGCCCCACTGATGACGAGCAATCCACCAACACCTTCCCGCCACTGAAACCCTTCACCGAGGATGAACATGATCAACATCACGAATACGGGAACGAGGTTCTGATGCAAACCTGCCGTAGTCACCCCCAAACGTTTTGCCCCATGGAGCCAGAGTAAAACAGACAGTCCTGTAGAAAAAATTCCTAGAAATAAAACCACCATAACTGAATCGAATGAAAAATCCTGTTTCAATTCATAACCGAAAAAACCCGCAATGAAGGTTGCCAGCAACAAACCCACACTCCCTGCGATCATCGTCAATCCGTATCCTCCAACAGGGTGTGCCTGGCCGAGCATACTGAGAGAAAAACGCGAGTAAAGCACCCACAGAACCACCGAACTCAACAAAAGCAACTCTCCCCAGCCCAGTGTCAATACCATCTCCTGATCATTCAATGTTGCAATCAATCCCCCGACCAGAGAGAGGATCACAGCAATAAAAAGACGGAAATCGATCATCCTTCGAGTCGCAATAACGTCTAACAATGCTGAGATGACCGGTACCAATGCGGCAATGATCGCTGCNGTNACCGCTCCTGCATAACCAATCCCGATCACCAAAAGTAGACTCGCCAGACCNTATCCGAATATCCCGAGNAAAAAAGAGGTCAACACCTCTTTNCTTCGAAATAAAACAGGNCGACTGNAATAAGCCAGACCTAACATNGTCAGACCTGCCAGTAAGGCCCTGGCACTGGAGAGACTGAAGCCGTCCCATCCTTCCTGCTGTANATCCAGAATCGGCAATCCGAGNGCCCATAGGAACATGGAAAAAACCACGACCAGATTGTCCAGAATCATTTTGTTTTTTATCAAGATCTACCTCATCTCGACTGAATGTNTTGATTAAAGATTATCCTCAAAAAAACATCTAAGGAAAGACCTGNAAGAAAACCTAGTAAATTTACTAATTTTTTACATGAATTGAATCTGATGAACTGCATGCACTTTTTAAACTTTTCTTGAGGAGGAATTTATGAAACAAGACATTGGCGATCAAATGGCAAATGGAATCTTTCGAGCCGTATTTGGAGGTTGCATGTTGTTCATCATCGCTTCAGCCTTGATCTGGTTCTTTGATTTGATCCCGATCACAGGCTAAACTTGATTCTGGAATCGGCATCTCTTCCGACTTGGATCTAATCCATTTACTGTTTTGGTTTATTTAAGATGCTATAAACCACTTGGAAAGGAAGGAATCCTGGTCTATCAACTCGAATGAAGATTTTTGATTAGTTNAAAATACTGAATCTCCAATNAAGAAACTGAGAGTATGGAAGAACTCAGAGATGTCAGTTCCGAGCAATTGGAGCATTTTCTTGATGATGCCCGGGACCTGCACGGGAAATTTGGCAACCCCGGTAAACCAACGCTTGCCAAATTGTTAAAACCGATCAATGGAAACCCAAATCCCAAACGGATTACTGAAATCATCGATCTTTTTGAAACCATGTATTTTGTCGACCTTGAGGAGATGGTTCAAATTCTTGAAAATGAAATTGAGCGAAGGAAAAGCTCGATGGTTGATAAAATGTAAAGCAGATTGAATTTTACACTGCTTTATGCTGTTATGTTGAGTTAGATGTAATTTTAATTATGCATGCCAATGGTTGGTATTAACCAAGTTTCGTGTTATTTACATTAGGCATTCAATAAGTCTGATTTAATTGAGAATTAAGTTCAGACTCCAGGAGGCACAAACAGCTAGGATTTACGTTGGGATGGAACCCGACCTATATAAAGCTTCGGATGCAATTACACCGCCCATATCAGCAATCCCTAAATTTACAGCATCGTTTTTTCATTGGGCTTAAGGGCATTTCCTTTGGCTCCTAATCACATCAGATTGTTTTTATGACCCGGTATACTTTATTACTGCTGAAAAAAAATGATACTGGCGCAAAGCAGATTCATTTTGGTTCCTTATTAATATTTTTCATTTTTTTCGTCGTTATCGTGGCTGGTTCTGGAATGGGGTATCTGTTTTATGACCAGAACAAAAAACTGATTTCTCAACAGCAGGTCATTCTGGAACAGGAAACAATGCAGGCCGATTTGCAAAGAAGAATCGACATGTTCGATGGTCGTGAAGCAAGAATCGAGTTTCTGGAAGATTATGTGGAAGAACTGAAACAAAATGCCTACAGCAGCGAAATCACGTTAAAAAAACATATGGCTTTGATGGAAACCAGTGTCACTCAGATTTCCAGATTGCATGATAGTTTATGCGAAACGCTGAATGTGTCCTGCATCATCCAGGGCAATAACAAAATGCCTCTCATCAATGAAGTCGATTGGCTGCAGAACATGCAAAGAGATTTCGACCTGATGGACAAATCTTTGAAAGATTTCGCCTTAAATCGAAAATCGTTTGAAGAGCAATCAGCAACCATTGAGGAATTACAGGCTCAACTGAAACAGATGGAGCAGAACCTGGCGGAACATGTCGAGTACATCGAGGTCAATCAAAGCACCATCGACCGTCTTAATCGGAAAATCAGTAAGGCGACGGGAATATCATTAGACCGTAAATCTCCCAAACTGAAATCCTCCAAATCCAAAAAGGGGCGAGGCGGTCCAAGCATGATGGATTATTTTACTCTGGAGAACAATGAAGTCCTGAAACGCCCCGGAATGTTGCGAAAAAGACTCTATCAGCAAACCGACAGCCTGGACGAAGGAGTCTCCATTCTTGAAGACCTCTCCCTNGAAATCGACAAGAATTATCTNAACTGGAGACAAACGCCAACAATGATTCCNATCCGGAGTCGTTTGCTCTCAGACCGTTATGGAAAAAGAAAAGATCCGTTCACAAAGAAATGGGAATTCCATGGAGGAGTTGATTTTATTGCCCGCACCGGAACCAAAATTTTTGCTCCTGCGGATGGAATTGTACGCTTAGCCAAAAGACATTATGGGTTTGGGAAAATGGTTGAGCTTCAACATTCCCGAGGGTTTTATCCCGGACAAAGAAAAACTGTGCGTTACCGAACCCGTTATGCACATCTTTCCAAAATACTGGTCAAACGCCGACAACGAGTCAGCCGTGGTGATGTNATNGGGCTTGTAGGAAGTACTGGACGAAGCACGGGCCCCCACTTGCATTATGAAATTCTTATCAACAACCGGCGTTCAAACCCGATGTTGACGATCAAACGTTTCAATTCGGATAAAAGACTTTACATCAGATAATTCAGCGACCATGAGTTCCCCATCGAATTTTAACGAAAAAGACGTCGGTTTTATTGGAGAAGATCTGATCTTGGAAGGAACGGTACATTCCCGTAACAAACTTGTCATACATGGAACGATCAAGGGAGAAATCTCCGGAGATGACGAAATCACCATCGGAAAAAGTGGGAAAGTTGTGGGATCGATTTCAGGCGGCCTGGTGACGGTTGCAGGAAATGTGGATGGTGATGTGAATATCGAGGATCATCTTGAGATTGCTCCAACAGGTAATGTCCAGGGAGAAATCCATGTTCCTGCTGGAAAGCTGATCATTCACGAAGGCGCTGAAATCAGCGGCCAATGCCATATCTTGCCTTCTGCAAAAAAGGACATCCCTCCAAAAAACTAGTCCCGTTTTATCATCCCTTTTTAAAAATTTTTCCAAATTTCCCCGTTTTTTGCAGAAAGTAGAATATATTCTCTACTCATTGTTTTGCATCAACGGGAATCATGCAATTTCAGGTTTCAAAAAAAACGCTTCAACAACAGGTTCGTCCTCCAATACGCGAGAAGAAACTTAAGAATCAGGACCGGATTCTTTANGTTAAAGGATTGTTTAATCCTCCTCCAACCGAAACTTCCGAATCCGTCATGGGAACCAAGGTTTTGGACCAATGGAGAAACGTTTTGTCTCTTGGAGTATTGACCGCCTTCTTAATGCTGATGATGATGGTTTCCATCATCGGCGATTACGGTATTTTGTCCAGTCACCAACTTCAGGAGAGAAAAGAGATCCTGGAGCAGAATATAAAGGATTTAAAAAATAAGGAAATGCTGATGCGTGAAGAAATTCATGCCTTAAAAAACAGCCCCACTTTTATTGCAGCAGTAGCCCGCAGAGAACTTGGTTGGGTTAAAGAAAATGAAAGGGTTTATTTTTTCAACCAGGAGAAGAAATCACTTTAGAAAGATGTCATCTTTCTAATTTTTTTTCCTGGAATATAAATCAAGTTCCTTAGAGAAAGAACTTCTTTTTCTACGAAAATTTTTATCACTTTGATTGTCGAGCATGAGCACAAATTCTCCTTTGAAAGGATTTAGACTAAAGTGCTTTTGCATCTCGGCAAGGGTCCCCCGGAAAAAATCTTCATTTTCCTGAGTAAGATTCATTGCAAGAACCGATCTGGTGTTAGTGTTGAAGATTTTGTTAAGATCTTTGAGCAGGGCATTCAAGCGATAGGGAGTTTCCAGGATGATGAGAAGCGTCCGGATTTCTCTTAAGCTTTTCAAACGGTCCAATCTTGCTCCAGTCTGCCTGGGCAGGAATCCGGCAAAATGAAACTCGTTCAATGAAAAGCCACTGCAAACCAATGCCGACATCAGCGAAGAGGCACCCGGTACAGGAATGACACTGACTTTGAGCCTGATCGCACCACGAACCAGTTCAAGTCCAGGATCAGCAAAAACCGGAGTTCCAGCATCGGAAATCAATGCCAGGGTTTTTCCTTGTTTGAGGGACTTCAGCAGGATCGTTGTCTGACCGGTTTCATTATGTTCATTGAGGAGGGTGATGGGAGTATCAATGCCAAGGCGTTTCATCAGAGTTGACCCAACCCGTTGTTCCTCGCAGACAACTTCATCGACTTCAGTCAAGACACTCAGGGCTCTCTTGCTGATATCTTGGAGATTCCCTATTGGCGTCGATACCAAATAAAGTTTTCCGATCTCAGCCATGATATACGATCAAGTTCTTATTCTTTGTAATGGAGAACCACCTGGAAAAGAACTTCTCTTCCGTCATTGGAATGCGTCTGATTTACAAATTGCTGCCGATGGGGGAGCAAACTTTTTGGAATCCCATGGACTGAAACCGAAAATCATTATCGGGGATCTGGATTCCCTGGATGATCAAATCCGTTCCGGAGTTTCTCCAGATTCCATCGTACATGTTGAAGAACAGCAAACCAACGATGCCGACAAGGCCATCAGGTACTGCNTGGAAAAAGGAGCAAAGTCGGTTCATTTACTGGGTGCTGCCGGAAAAAGACTGGATCAGTTTTTAGCGAATCTGGAAGTGATGCACAAGTATTCCTCTCGACTCAGAATCATCCTTTGGACGGAAACCGAACGGATGGAATTCATCAGTGGACAATGGCAGGAATCTCTTGAGGAAGGGACCGTTGTGTCCCTGCTTCCATTATTCGGTGGAGCGAAAGGAATCACGACCACGGGATTGACCTTCCCCCTTCATGGANAATCGCTGGAGCCAGGTGGTATCCCTTGCGGAGTTTCGAATAAAGTTAATCTTTCCCCGGTCAAGATCGATGTCTCAGAAGGGAAATTACTGTTGGTTGTAAATCATCACTTCACCGAATAAATCAGGCTGATTCCTGAAAAAAAACTTTGGCAGGAGAATTCNTACNCGGTTAATTCAGCAGGATTTTTTCCTCAAAATCACACTGTCTTCGTATCACACATTGAAGACATTCGGGTTTCCGGGCCTTGCAAACATACCGGCCATGCAAAATCAGCAGATGATGCGCATCCTTTTTGAATTTTCGAGGAACATTCTTCATCAAACCATCTTCGACTTCCCTGACATTCTTGCCCGGCGCAAGTCCTGTTCGATTTGAAACCCGGAAGATGTGGGTATCCACCGCTATCACGGCATGTCCAAAAGCGGTATTGAGGATGACATTCGCCGTCTTTCTTCCGACTCCCGGAAGAGCCTCTAATTCTTCAAGAGTCTGCGGTATCTCTCCCTGATGTTTTTCAACCAGCAGTTTGCAGGTTTTTTCAATGTTTTTTGCCTTACTTGGAGCNAGCCCAATCGAACGAATGAAACGCAGAATCTGTTCGTGCCCGGCATCACCCATGGATTGAGGATCAGGAAAAGCCTGAAAAAGAGAAGGGGTCACCTTGTTGACCGAAACATCCGTAGCCTGTGCGCTGAGAATCACCGAGATCAGCAATTGGAAAGGGTTGTTATGAACCAATTCCGTTTCAGGATTGGGAATCGATGCTGATAGTTTTTCGAACAAACTCCTTCTGCGGGCAGGACTCACGGATTCTCCAGAAATTCCCGATGAATCGCCTGTAATGCCTGAGAAGTCTGATTTTGGAGGATGACACAGGAAATGTTAATTTCAGATGCACCCTGGGTGATCATCTCAATGTTGATCCCTTCTTTTGCGAGTGCACTGAACATTTTTCCTGCAGTTCCCGGGGTTGTCCTCATCCCCTCACCCACGAGACTCAGAATCGCTCTTTCTCCATGGACCGTAACCGTTCCCAATTCCTCAAGATCTTTGATCAATTCATCCATTCGTTCAGAATCATTGACCGTGCAGGAAATATTGACTTCTGAAGTGGAGATCAGGTCGATCACTACTCCGTGATGACGGAAGACATCNAAAACCTTGGCAATAAAACCTGAGGAATGAAGCATCCGGTTGGAGTTGATATTCAGGGTGTAGATATTGTTCTTGGTGGTAACCGCNACTGCAGTTCTGNTCAGATTTTTCCGTTTTTCCTGGTTTTCCTCGTTAAGGCCTTCAGGCAGGATCAGGGTCCCGGGTTTTTCAGGAGCAAAGGTGTTTTTGATTCGGATTTTAACCTTCGACTGGATCGCCCGTTCCATCGTGAAAGGATGCAGCACTTCTGAACCGAAATAGGTCAGTTCCGCTGCTTCNGCAGGTGAAATGGCATCGAGCACCGATGCTCCAGCGACCTTCCTCGGATCGGCAGAGAAGATTCCATCCACTTCTTTCCAAACCTGGAGTTCCTCAGCCTGCATCTCAGCAGCGATCANTGCCGCAGTCAGGTCGGTGTAACCCCGCCCGATACGGTTGATGATTCCACCCGAAATAAATCCAAAAAACCCNGTCAACACAGGAACTTCATTCTGCTTCTCTGACATCTGCTTCCGGAAAGACTTTTGACATTCCAAATAAAAATCAAGATGGTTGGCAGATACATTTTCATCCACACTTTGTGAAAGATCGGTATAAGCGGAATCAATTCCGTAGCTCTTCAAAACTCCGGAAAGCAGTCNNGCTGAAAGCCTTTCTCCGGTTCCGATGATGAGGTCCTGGGATCTTGGAGAAATTTCATTGATCACATGGATTGCTTCCAGAAAAGCCTTCAGCGATCTCAGTTCTTCATGGATGTACTCCTTGACTTCCTCCATGATCACAGGGTCGGATATCGCATCTTCCAAAGCCTTGAAATGACTTTGCTCGACCAGATCAAGAACCCGGAAAAAAGGCCCCCCACTGATTGCAAGATCTCCTGCTTCAAGAAGCCTGCTGGTGGTTCCTTCGGCTTTGGTATAACTGCTCATGGCGGAAACCACGACAATGACCCGATTTTGCTCCAACGTATCAGCAATGATCTTGGCTACATTTTGGAGCCTCTCTGCATTTCCTAAACTGGTACCACCATATTTCTGTACAACCAAAGACATAAGTCCGTCACTCTACTTGAATGTTCAAAGAAACCTGCTTTACTTGAAGTATTCATTGTACCTTTTTCTTAAAATCTGGAAAGCAAAACCTCTTGATNCAGAACAGGATGAGCCAAGATTTTCTCCCTCTCAACATAGCAGTCCTGACTGCCTCGGATACCCGGACTCTGGAAGAGGACACTTCCGGTCAACTGCTGTCTGATCGCTTAACCGAAGCAGGACATCAGCTTGCAGCAAGGGAAATTGTTCCGGACGATATCTATTTGATCCGTGCATTGGTTTCCCAGTGGATTGCAGATGAATCCATCGACATCGTTATCAGTACAGGAGGAACGGGGCTTACTGGAAGGGACGGAACTCCGGAAGCAGTCGAGGTGCTTTTCGACAAGAAAATTCANGGTTTTGGAGAATTATTNCGNCAGCTATCCTATGAAGAAATCGCGACCTCCACCATCCAGTCAAGAGTCACAGCCGGNGTTGCCAACGGGACCTACATCTTCTGCCTGCCAGGTTCCTCAGGTGCCTGCCGTACGGCTTGGGACCGCATTTTGGCAGCACAACTCGATCTGCGCAGTAAACCCTGTAATTTTGCCGAGCTGATTCCAAGACTTCGGGAACGCTGAGNTGATCGTCACTTCATCGAAGATTTGATGAAACATCTTCATTCCCCCATCCAGTGGGCGGTCCATCTGTTGATCTTACCGTTCATCCTGAGTGCCATCTCATGCACCTCTCCTGGAAAAATCCGGGAAAGGAACCGGAACAACCTGAGCCGGCTCACTCTGGACATGTCCCGACAACAGGTGCTGACAGTTATGAAAAGACCTTACCGTTCGGAGACCCTGAGCCTTTCCAACGGAAAAAGGCTGGAATTGTTGTACTACCACACNGATTTGAAAACCCCTGATGGGGCGGTGACCGATGATGAACTGACACCGGTTGTTCTGATTGAAGATAAAGTAATCGGCTGGGGATGGATCTTGGTNCGGCGCTTCAAAGAGGAGGANGGTTCCCAGGGATTACCNCTGGANGAAGAGAAAGAGACCCGGGATATNCGTCAGGATATTGAGAAAATCGATATGTATTGAATCCGNTNTGAATTTCAAGAAATTTACAAAAGGTCTTAGGATACTCGTTTTTTATCCCTAAAGGACTCACCAATCAAGCTTCCCAAACCTGGGGACCACGAATCAGTTTCCGTAAATCTCCTTTTCCTTTTTTCTCAATCTGATTTTGAATCTGTTCTTGGACAGACTCTTCAAAACGTGGATGTTTCACTTGCCGGAACACTCCCATCGGAACGGGAAAATCCGGGAAATTCATGCCGCTCAGTAAATGCGCCATGAGCGGGTCTTCGCTTTTTTGATCATGAACGAGAAGTTCCGAAGGATCGGTATTCTCATTAACATCAACGATTTCGGGCTTTAGGCCTTTGAGTCGGATTCCTTTGTTTTGCTCCTTTCCAAAGAGCAAAGGCTCTCCATCCTGAAGCCTCAAAATCCGGTCTTCCCTCAGAGAACGTTCACTGATTTCACTGAAAGTTCCATCGTTAAAGATCGGACAGTTCTGATAGATTTCCACAAAGGAAGTGCCTTTGTGTTCCGCTGCTTCTCTGAGGGTGGTTTGCAATGCCTTAGCATCAACATCGAGGGCCCTGGCAATAAAGGATGCCCCCGCAGAAAGAGCAAAGGTCATCGGATTCAGCGGAGTCATCAACGATCCGAAAGGTGTGCTTTTCGTCACTAATCCCTGTTCCGAGGTGGGCGAAACCTGGCCTTTGGTGAGACCATAAATTCGGTTATTGAAAAGCAGAATATTGACGTCGAGGTTGCGTCGAAGCATGTGGAGCATCTGGTTTCCTCCGATGCCGAGGCCATCACCATCCCCAGTNACGATCCACACTGACAGTTCCGGACGGGCGACTTTCAAACCGGTTGCAAATGCTGGAGCCCTTCCATGAATTGTGTGCATCCCGTAGGTGTTCATGTAATAGGGGAACCGACTGGAACAACCGATTCCGGAAATGAAAACCATGTTTTCACGCGGAATACCCANTTCAGGCATCAGTTTCTGGACCCCTGCGAGGATCGCATAATCTCCGCACCCCGGGCACCAACGGACNGTTTGATCAGAAACAAAATCGGTTTTTTTCATTTCTGCCGGGGGAGTTTTCGTCGAAGGAAAAATCGTAGCGGTTTGGTTCATTGTTGTGTTGTTGATTGGTTGCTTAAAAGAAAATGTGATTTAAGTTTTGATTTTCCAATANTTCTTTTCCTGAAGNATGAGGATCTCTCAATTTCATCAATCCTGGAGCAGGGATTCAATCCGTTCCCGTATTTCTGAAACCATAAAAGGTTTCCCCTGAACTTTTTTCATCGATACCGCATCGACNAGANATTCTGAACGGATCAGGACACTGAGTTGCCCCAGATTCATTTCAGGAATCAGGATTTNATCAAAACCGCTTAAAACATTTCCAAGTTCTTCATGGAACGGATAAAGGCATTGTAAATGAAGAAGAGAAACCTGTTTTCCTTTTTGCTGGAGGCTTTCTACCGCTGAGAGTGCTGCACCAAAAGCACTACCCCAGCAAAGCACGAGCAGTTGATTTTTTTCCGGGCCAATGATTTTGAGGGGCGGAAGATCTTTGGCGATGCGGCGTATCTTGGCATCCCGGATCAACACCATCGCTTCATGATTCACAGGATCGTAACTTACATCTCCGGTGTACTGGTCTTTTTCCAAACCTCCGATTCGGTGCTCCAGGCCGGGTGTGCCAGGTACCGCCCAATCCCGCGCGAGGGTATTCAGGTCCCTGACATAGGGGGTATAATTTTGGGACTCGGTTCGGAATTCTTTTTTCAGCTCAGGAAGTGCCTCAAAATCAGGAAGCATCCAGGGTTCCGCACCGTTGGCCAATGCCCCGTCGCTGAGAAGAATCACCGGAGTCATGTATTTGAGTGCAATCCTGAACGCTTCCAAAGCAACATAAAAGCAGTCGCCGGGAGTCGAGGGGGCAAGCACAGGAATTGGGGCTTCGCCATGTCTTCCATGAATTGCGGCCAAAAGGTCGGTTTGCTCGGTTTTAGTCGGTAAACCGGTGGAAGGTCCACCACGCTGGATGTTTAAGACAACCATTGGNAGTTCCACCATCACGGCATATCCCAATGCCTCACCTTTGAGATCCAGCCCCGGTCCACTGGTTCCGGTGACTCCCAAATAACCTCCGTAAGCGGCNCCNATACANGCAGANACGGCAGCGATTTCATCCTCGGACTGCATGGTTTTGACACCAAAATTCTTATGCTGGGCCAATTCATGGAGGATGTCCGACGCCGGAGTAATCGGATAGGATGCATAAAGGATCGGCTTTCCGGACTGAACCGAGGCNGCAATACATCCCANCGAAAGAGCTTGGTTGCCGGTGATCTGACGGTATTCTCCTGGAGGCAGGGAAGCCGGCGCAACATGATAACGTTCGTGAAACAGTTCGGTGGTGATGCCATAGTTGTAACCCGCCTGCAGCGCCATCATGTTCGCTTTGACGATTTCTTCACGTTTTTTGAATTTTTGCTGAATCCAGTCCCGCGTGTTGTCGATAGGCCGGTCAAAAAGCCACTGAACTACCCCGAGTGCAAAAAAATTCTTGCAACGCCCTCCTTCACGATGAGAAAGACCTGACTCCTCGACTGCCTTTAAAGTGAGATTGGTGATCGGGATCTGAACGAGTCGATAATTCTGAATTTCTTCTGATTCCAGAGGGTTTCCATCGTATTCAGCTTTCCTCAGATCGTTTTTCGAAAAACTGTCTGAATTCACGATCAGAATTCCGCCTTTCTCCAGGTCACCAAGATTCACTTTGAGTGCTGCCGGATTCATGGCAATCAAAACACTAATCCGGTCTCCAGTTGCATGGATATCATGCTTGGAAAAACTCAGTTCAAATCCTGAAACCCCTGCCAGNGTTCCTGCAGGGGCGCGGATTTCAGCAGGATAATCAGGAAAGGTAATGACATCGTTTCCAATCATCACCGAAGATTGGGTGAACTGATTTCCGGTAAGCTGCATTCCGTCACCTGAATCCCCTGCAAAACGGATGGTTACGGTTTCAAGTTCGGTTGTTGGAAAATTAGAATTTTGCTGTTCCAGGTCCATGATATTTTCTGTCCCGTCATTCATGCTTCATTTCTCAAATAAGCAAATTCTCAGAAAAATCCAAGGGATTCTATTAATGGAAATTGAATAAAATTTGTTTTTTGTTCAACTCTACACTGAATGGAAAAAACCAAGATGATTCAAAATTTGAACACAAAATATCATAGCCTTAATCCGACCCAAATCCAAATCAGGCTCATCAGAGATCTCCAGGACTTTCGAATCAGGATGATGTCATTGAGAAANGATCAAAAAAAGAATCATGCAATCTGATCTCTTAAGTGCCTGCGCAGAATCTTGCCGGAGGGAGATTTGGGGATTTGCTCAATCTGAATGATTCGCCGAATCTTTTTTTGTGGGGAAACTTTTTGAGCAATGAACTCCATGATGGTTTCAGGATTTTCCACCATGTTTTCTTTGTAGACNACAAATCCTACCGGAATTTCTCCTGCTTCCGGATCTTCAGCAGGAACGACAGCACAATCTGCAATTGAGGGATGGGTCAACAGCAATGCCTCCAATTCTGCNGGTGCAACCTGAAACCCTTTATATTTGATCAGTTCCTTAACACGGTCGACAATTTTGAAATATCCGTCCTCATCCACTTCGGCAATATCTCCGGTTTTTAGCCAACCTTCAGGATCGATCGTCTGNTTNGTTGCTTCTTCGTTGTTCAGGTAACCTCTCATCACCTGGGGTCCGCGGATCCAGAGCTCACCCTGCATGCCGGTTCCCAAATCCTTTCCGGTTTCATAATCGACGATCCTGCATTCTGTATTTGGAATGCAGATGCCAATGGATCCTGGAACCACACGCCCCGGAGGTTCAGGATTAAGATGGGTCACCGGGCTTGTTTCGGTTAAGCCATAACCCTGCTTTACCGTGCATCCAAGCCGCCTTGCGCAATCTTCCGCCAATTCCGGACCAAGCGGAGCGGCTCCGGACATGATGGTTTTCAGTTTGGGAAAAGCATAACCTTCCACCATCGGATGTTTTGCGAGAGCAAGAACAATGGGAGGAACTAGATGGGCCCGGGTTACCTCATGCTTCTGCATCAAAACCAGAAACTGCTCCAGATCGAAACGGGACATGCAAACCACCGTGGCACCATGACTCAGAGCTGAGTTGAGGATCACGGTCATCCCGTAAATATGATAGAAGGGTAAAACAGCGATCAGAGTGTCTTCTTCTCCCGATGGTTCCAACTCGGTGAATTGATAGAGATTGGACACCAAATTGGAGTGCGAGAGCATCACCCCCTTAGGATGTCCGGTGGTTCCACTTGAATAGGGAAGGACCACCAAGTCCTGCTCAGGGTTAACCTTGATNTCAGGACATTTATTTTCATCCCCGAAAAGAACTTCATAAGAGTTTGTTCCATCTTTTTCATCACCAATAACAAAAATCTCCTCCAAAGAAGTTGATTCTTTGGCTTTCAGTGCAGTTTCCAGACAGNTNGNNTGGCAGANNAGAAAACGAGCCTGGCAGTCATTGAGTTGTTTCGAGAGTTCCTCAGCCGTGTATAACGGATTGACCGTGGTGTTGGTTCCGCCTGCTAAAATCACTCCATGAAAAATGATCCCATATTCTGGACAGTTAGGACTGAATATGCCGAGTACCTCACCCGGCTTGAATCCTCTCTTGGAAAGACCTGATGCCAACCGCTTTGCTTTGATTCCAAGTTCAGCATAAGAAATAGCATCACCACTTGATCCATCGATCAAGGCCGGTTTGCTCCCCAACTGCTCCGTTTTTCTCAAAACGAGATTGGGAAGAGGAATTTCAGGAATTTTGATTNTGGGAAGAGGACTTTTGAAAAGCATCTATGGAACGATTTAAAAAATTATCAGAAAGAACTGCTTGTAATAGCGATCAAAGAGAACAGGATCAAGCCATCATCTACTCTGATTCNTTTTTTTTAACAAACCTAAAACTTAATTTGGCAATGAAGATAAAAAGCTCTTCAGTTTGCAGTGGCAGGAGGAAAAGTCAGGCGAGGGCGTGGCTCATAGAGTTGAGGATTAGGGAGGAGCCTGAGATTGATGAAGATTTGAGGACCGGATTTGAACAGACTGCAGATTTCATAACAGTGGTTATCAACGTCAACCAACGAATCCTTGTCGAGCTTTTGAGACATTTCCTCATCAATTTCATATTCGACGGGACGGAATTTTCCAAACAATCCGTAAAGCTTGACCGGTACCTGTTGCATTCTGTAGGGATCCTAAAAATAGTAACGTATTGAATTCTAAATCAATAATTCCAACGAAGAGAGTATTTGTCAAGTTTCAACATAAAAAATCTTCTGGCATTTCTTCGATGCTGAAAAGAACTGATTTGATTTGTAAAAGGAAACAAAGATCCGCTCTGGACTTTTCTGGATTCTTTAAAATGAAACGTTTGGAGCCCCTGCTTCGATTTTTTTTTGAAAATACATTGAAAATGCTCGTTTTTCACTAAAGTTCTCTCCTCAATTGCCGATCATGGGTCTGAAGAAAGTTTTTTCTCCAGTCGTAGAAAAGTAATTTAACGATGAAGATCAACTACAATCCTGCAGCTCAAAACACACTCAGACATTTTGGGATGAATGTCGACCGTGTCGATCAGTCGATGCGGAATTTGAGCTCCGGAAAGAAGGTTGTTGATGGAACCGACGGAGGAGCTTCTTTATATGTCACCACCAATATGCAGAATAAGGTCACTGGATTAAAGCAGGCTCAAACCAATACGGAAACCTCGCTCTCCCTCCTTCAAACGGCTGAAGCAGCAATGGCCGAGGGGGTGGATATTCTGAATCAGATGAAACAACTGGCCGTTCATGCAGCAAACGAAGCGACGAACGACAGCATGCTTCTTGAAGCAGACCAGATGGAATTTGAAGAATTGCTCAGTGCCATGGAACAAAAATCGGAAAGAACCACTTTTGCAGGAAAAAAACTGCTAAACGGTTCAATGGGGATCTCAGGAAGTGTTGTAGGCAATCATCTCCGTTTTGTGGAAGCCAAAATCGACACTCCAGGTTCGCCAACCGAAGGATTTAAAATCGATATCACTCAGCCTGCTACCCGTTCCATGATGCAGGGACCGGAGCCCCTTTCGGTGAGTCATCTCACTCTGGGCTTCCGTTTGGTGATCCGGGAAGGAGCTAAAGTTGCTGAACTGGATTCTACCAAGGGAGATTTGAGTGAAGAACTGCAAAAAATCCGCAAAAGTCATGTGGATGATCCTGAACGCTTCCCGGAAGAACAGGTTAATAAAGAAATCCAGCAAATCATCATCCATCAATTGAATGAGAGGTTTGAAAAACAAGGTCTCCCCCTTGATGCCATGCTCAGTCCTGAAGGACACATCAAATTGCGACATCAGGAATTTGGAGATCATACTTCCTTCTCCGCCACCTCGAGCCTGCCTGGTGTTCTGACCAAAAAAGTAGGCGAAGCAGAAAATTCTATTCCAGGCAAGGATGTCGCCGGATCCATTGCCGGAGATCCTGCCAGCGGTCACGGCCAGTTGCTCACGGCCCGACCTGGAACCACAGCCCAGGGNGCGGTNATCGAATACAGTGGGGAAACAGAATTACAGCAGGTTCCGGTTNTGGATGAAGACGGTAATCAAACCGGTATGCGCTGGGAAGAGTCATCCGTGGATGAACTCATCGGAGCTGAAAATGACGGGTTTCTTCATATTGCACAGCAGACCCAGGCATTTCAGATCGGTGCTTCATCCAAAGATTTTCTCGAACTCGACCTGAAGGACATGCGGCCCAGGAACCTGGCNAACGGAATCGAAAATGACAGNGACTTCCGGAGCATTGCGGATATCGATCTGACTCTGCCTGGAGGGGCAAGAGATGCCATTGATCTTATTGATGCGGCCTATGAGGATTTGAACACCGCAAGGATGGATNTGGGGGCATTTCAGAAAAANTCCCTGGAAAACACCCTGAGTTCCGTAAAAACTGAAAATGAAAATCTGAGCAAAAGCATCTCAACCATTGCTGATACGGATGCCGCCTCTGAAGTCGCAAGCATGGCAAAAAACAAAATTCTCCTTCAAACCAGTCAGTCCATGCTGGCACAAGCGAACCAAAAACCAAGACACGTCCTGACCTTGATCGAAGACTCCTGATTCTCCTTCCTTTAATTAAATTTTATCCCTTACAAATTCTAATCCTTATCATTTTTGAAAGCGTTTGGCTTTGAACATGGCTTCAACTCTCCGATCCTAANCCCTCTGGACTCAGTCCACGTCTCAAGAACATCNAAATAANCCTCTCAAACGTCAAAGTCTTCNGATGGGTANATTACTCAAAATGAAACCTTAGAATTTCCTGATTTCATGAAATTATCTGGTACCCGCATTGCATTCGACTTATCAATTTTCAATATTCATTAAGGAGTTCTA
>FUFK010039179.1_pt1 | contig 21418 bp, 35 predicted proteins | sample 1021851 | NCBI WGS metagenome assembly FUFK01 (sample SAMEA51879418, study PRJEB19060) | metagenome
CCTTAACATTCGTGCCACCTGACCCTGCTTTATCTACAATGGTATCTACATTTAATTGACTTGTCATACGATACTCCAATATCCATTAACAGTAACTGTNGCNNNCTGTGTTTATAGGACCACCACTTACACCATTCTCATCACTGTCTATTGTAATGTCTGCACTGATTGTCTGTCCATTTAATCTGATGATTGAGTTATTACCTTTGAACGGATATCTGTTATCTGATTCAGTCTTGGTGTATGTCTCGTTGACTGAGAACACATCATATACAACCATCTCAATGATATCATTTAAACTAGCACCTTGTACAAGTACGACAGTTGTACCTGTAGTTGCAGTATAGTCATCTCCTGGAACAAGCAAGATACCATTCTGATACACATCCATGTACAAGCTATCTGTGTAGGTTAGTGTCAAAGAGTTAGCATCAGAACCACTGAAGCTAGTCTGCCCTGCAGTTGCTTGATATTGAAATCTGTTTCTTACTCCATTAGAAGGACTGACCCCTATATATGCCATTGTTTATATCCCTGAATTTTCCAAGTGTTTTGCATAAGCTGTCTTAATTGCATCTGTATGAACTGCACTGCATACTGCTTGTACTTCTGCACTTTCACCACTTATATCTGCATTAGGTGCTACTGTATGTCTATGAAAGCTACGACTTATTTCTGTGCCATCTTTTTTGATGACTGTAGCAGTTCTTACTTGAACTATTTTGTAGTCACCTATAACTTCTATTTTGTCTTGTATTGTTTCTTCTGTTAATGCCATTTTTATATCCTTATTATGCTGTTATATAAGTTAATTTTATTATCATATTAGTTTCTGATACAAAGTTTGAGTATAACACCTGATTGTAACTTGCATCACCAGATGCTCCATAATAAGCAGTAACATTTGTAGAATTTGTTTGTGAAAAAAAGAACATACTAGGCTCATCTCCCATAGCATTACCCCAAGCATTTCCGACATTAGCATCTGTGTGGGCAGTATTTATAGTAAAAGGTAAAGACTCAACACGAAAACCACCACCACCAGTTGTATCTGAAAAACTAAGTATTCTAGCATAACAAGTAACTAGATTGCCTATTTTTACATATCTAGCACTTCCAGCAACAACACTTATAGTTCCACTACTCACAGTTGGTGTCCAAGTTCCTTCTTCATAATCATCAAGTAAATTAGATGCAGTAGCAGATGTTACACCAAGATGAACACCTTTACCTGCTGTGCTAAAGGTAATGTTATCATCAAGAGTACCTAAACCTAATCCTCTTACTTTAGTTAAAGCCATCCGTTACTCCTATGCGTATGGACTGTCACCTAATACACTTGTATCCCAAGCTGCTTTCAATGCACTAATTGATTTTGCATCTGTGATTGCTTTTGCAGCAGGTGCATCTCTCAATGCTTTCTTCTTTGCTACACTTGCAGATTGAGCAGAACTGTCTCCTTCTTCTAGTGCTTTCATATATACTACATCTTCTTCTGCTAATAACGGAGTTCTAACTTCTCTAATTTTATCTTGAAAAATCTTTTTAGATTCAGCTAGGTCTTCTGTTATTGTTTTGCCAGATAATGTCCAAGCATTTCTGAAATGTCTATCTGATGGCACAGTTGCATCTGATGCTGCAATAGTATTACCATCTTTATCTACTATGTTGGTTGTCATTTAAGCCACCTCATCTTTCTGTATGGTTAGTTCTTCATTTATTTTCCAAGCATTTCGCCATACTCTAGTGCTAGGAAGTTGATTCTTTCTGCATATAACCATTCTTGGTTTATTTGCTTTGTCATAGCCTCTCCACACTCTTTGCGGGATATCTTTCATAATTAAATACTCTATAGCCCTTTCTTCTGTCATTGCCTCAATAGGCTTTGTATTATGCAACAAGTAACCTCTCGTATGTTTTACAAAGTCTGGCTTTGCCTCATCCTTTGCTAACTCCCAGTATACTTCAACTGGTGGTAATATGCCACCTTGCAACGCACAAGCCATCCAATTAGGGTCAGGGTGTGTAACCTTTGCAGGTTCATCAGGTGTCTCTGGGTCTTCCCATACTACACAATATTCTGTTCTGTGTGGCTCTAGCTTTTCTTTTGCCCAACACAATCTATCCCAAAGATGTGTGCCTTGAAATTCTGGTGTTTCTATGGTCATGCTAGGTCTCCTATTGCTACTGCATTAGTTTCGTTTGCATCAGCTAAACTATTACTTGAATTATAACTAAAGGCTGCAAATACAGAGCTTGTCTTATTACTGTCTTTTGCATCTGTTTGAATGTGAAAAGTATTGCAAGATACAACATAAGTATAATCTGCACTACTGAACGCATTGGTAACTGTGATGTGTGCTGAACCTGCTCCTTGGTCACTAACAGAACTAATATTGAGAGAAGCCAAAGTTGCAAAACTAGCTTGTGTAGCATAGTTAATCCAAGCTCTAGGAGATCCAGTTACAATGTAATCTGTATCCAAAGACTTAGCAGTAGATGTTATCTGTCCACTTGTCTGTAATGTATCAAATGCTATTGTTCCGTTTGCCATTACTCACTCTCCAGTGCTGTAATTCTAGCTTCTAATGCAGTAATCTTTGTGTTTGCTTCCTGTAATGCTTTCAAGAGCATCATTGGCAAGACTGAAAGTTTAATAGCTAAAGGTTTTTCAACTCCATTTAATTCTTCATCATCTTCAACTACTAACTTTGGAAATACTTTTTGTACTTCTTGTGCAATTAAACCTAGTTCTTTTTTGTCCTCTTCATCATGGCAATGCCAATTATATTTTACCACTCTTAGTTTAGCTAAATCCTCTAAATAACCATCCCTTGTAGTTTCAATATTTTTCTTTAATCTTTCGTCAGATGTAAATGTAGATGCACCATTCCCGTCTAATCTAAATGTTCCAACATTTTGCGTTGTTGCTCTTAGATGTTGACAATCAGTGTTACTTGCGTTTTGATTAAGGCTTGTGTGTAATGCTCTAATACCAGTACTTGAATTACTTGATGATTGAAAAAATGATACAGAATCATTATTTGAACTTAACACATATAGCGTTGCAGTGCCTGAACCAGTACCACCTATACTTAACTGCCCATCATTCTCTATTCTCATAGCTTCTGAATTGTTAACTTGAAATCGTAAAGTATTATCAGAATTATCAGCTTTTATTCTAGCGATGTTGTAATCATCTGTGTCACCTAAATTTATAACAGAGGCATGGCTTGGAGATGATATAATATTAAGCTCATTAGCTGCTGAACTTTTTTGCACAGTTAAAACAGAGTCTGCTGTTGGAGGTGTTCCAGTTCCAATATTAACTCTTTGTGAACTATCAACAGTAACAGCAGTTGTATCAGCAGTCTTAATAACTACTTGGTCATTTGTAGATAAATCAATTCCACTGTCATTATCGCCTGAAGCATTGTGTAGTTTATCTGTCTNTTACGATTNNACTCATGCTANGTCTCCTAAAGAAGATGCACTAATTATTTCTAAATCAAAATCAGCACCACCTGACCTCTGATTTATACTGTTATATTTGCTACTTGTTTTGGTTACACTTACATCATCTCCAATACTACTGTTACCAGAAGCACTAGCTTCTTGCTCACCACTCCAAAAGTTAGCATAATTAGCTGATGAGTGAGCATTAGTTAAGTTTATAGAATGTCTACCTGCTGCCGTATCAGATATTGATGCTGTATTAAAACTATCAAGTATGGTTGGACTAGAAGCATCTCCGTCATAATGCACCCAATTCTTAGCAGCGTGTTGATTAGTTAATGTAACTGCACCACCACCTCTGCTTTGAACTGTATCTACTTTAATTGTACTCACGATATCACCAGCCTTCCACCACTATTCACTGTCAATGTAACACCACTATCCACAGTAAGAACACCTGTTACTTGTGCATTTTCTGTAGCTAATATTGTTGTGTTAGCAGTTAAGTTTTGTGCATTAGTTCTAAACAAACCACCTGCCTTAAAATTACCTTTATTCTCATCTGCTGGTGTAACTGTGCCAGTTTGTGGTGCTAAAAAATTTACAAAGATATTTGCAGTTCCAGAACTAGGTGCAGCAGTAAATGTCAATGTTGTGCCATCTGGTATGGTATATGCTGATGTGTCTTGTACAACACCATCTACAGATACAAGTACATCTTGTACTGAACTTACTGTTCTACTTAATGTAAAGGTGGTATCCGATCCATCGCCATTGAATCTTTGTACGGCAGTTGTAGCCTCAAAAGTTGTTACTGGTGACTTACCAACAAAAGGCATTATGTAATCTCCATGTAAGATAAGGCAACGTCTGTTGCACCTGTTGCAGATACTGATATGCTATCTGTTGCTTCTAAAACAACTTTATTACCAGCCAAAAGCTCTAACGATGATCCTGCTGGGATGGGTGCATTTGTAATGAGTTCTACTGGTTGGTTTACTTCATCATTAGCATTTGTTCTATTACCAGTATCAGATGTTAATGTTACAGTTGCAGTAACTTGACTAGTTGTTGTATTTCCTAATATTAAACCTAATATTATTGTGGTTGTACTAGTAGCCACTGTATAAATTACATCTGCACTAGTTACTCCTGCTTTGCTTGATAATTTAAAAGTATTTGCCATGTTATCATCCTAACGCTATTGCTAAAGCTGTTGCCTCATTCGCTGCATCTGTAGCACTTGTTGCACCTATATCTGATAGCACCTCTGATGCACTTCTGCTTTCTAAACCATTTGCAGTAAATCTTGCAAACTCATCATCTGCAACACTAGAACTATCTATCTTAACTGCATTAGTGTTTGATATACCAAAAGTTAATGAGGCTTGACCACCAATATCGCTTAATACTTCGGATGCACTTCTGCCCTCTATCGATGTTCCATCTACACGCAAGAAGTCATTATCAGCTACACCTGATGTAAATACTGGTACATTTGTATTTGATATACCAGTGGCTGCAACTGCGGCTGTTCCTAATCCAAGCGTTGTTCTTTGAGCAGCAGCATCTGCATCATCAAGCAATGCCTTACCAGCAGAAGTTAAATCGTAAGTACCAGCAGTACCAGATCCAGTAAACTGTATGCCTTTATCTGCGGCTGATGTTAAACCAGCTAGTGCTTGTAACTCTGCGTCTAATCTAGCATTTGCTACAGTTCCAGATAACTGAGAAGCATCAATGGTTTTGTTTGTTAATGTTTGTGTTCCAGTATCAGAAACAAGAGTTGCATTAGAGTTTCCTATTGTACTACCACCTGGCAAGGTCAAAGTATTTGATGCTGCTTGACTATGTGGTTGAGCAGTTAAGGTTTGAGCGTGAGCATTACCAGACTCACAGTAAAATTTTAACTGAGAAGGTGAACCACTATTTGTCTTAAAATCTATAACACCACCTTCAACTGTAAGATCGTCTCCTACAGATAAATCTGCACCAACTGATGCGTTTCCACTAGCATCTAAAAACACTGACTTAGATGCAGGTATTGTGCAAAATATTGTCTTTGTACCAGCACTAAAGTTAACTGCATTATCACTATTTGAACTACTAATAACTGTTGTTCTAGCTATCGTACTAGAATCACTGCTAAGTGTACCTAAACCNACCTCAAATTCTGCAGATCCTGGTAATGTAATAGCGTAGTATGTTGTATTAGAATTACCAACGCCAGAACCAAAAGTCTCAAATCCAGTAACTGCACCAGCTAGTGTTAGTGTGCCAGTGCCAGTTGTGGTTGTTGTTTCTTTTACTCTATCGTTTAATACTAACGCCATTATTTAAGCTCTATTGTTAAGTTACCTGCATTAATTCTAAATATATCACCACTCGCTATTGCTTTACTAGCATCTAATGCTCCTACAAATAATATATTACCACCACTAGATGCGTCTGCAATAAATACATGAGTAATTGTATTATTAGTTCCACCAGAAGCTGGGAACTCAATATTAGATGCGTTTATTGCTGTTTGTGTATCTGTAGAGTCTGCACCTATAGTTGTCCAACTAGAAGCACCTACTTGTTGTCTTGCGTAATTTGTAAAAGTTGCTTCTGTTACAGATCCAGTTTCTGCTGCACTTACTGCTGTTGCAAGTCCTACATAAATACTGTCTCCAGGCGATGAAAAGCTGAGAGAATTATTTTTAAAAATAAAATGTAATAATCTTCTCTCTAAGTAATTGGTTGCTGCATTTGCTGTTGCCATTTTTTACTCCTATGTTCTCGGTCTCGATGGTAGACCAACTCTATAACCATCTGTATTCTCTCTTGCTTCTCCTAAGTCTTTTGCTCTTTCTAAATACTGCGTATATAAACCATTATAGTTTTGTATTACATCTGGTTCACCTTTCATAAAAGTGTAAGCCTCTACTAGTGAACCATATAATAAAGCAAAAGGAACATTCGTACTCATCCATGTTGTTCCACCATCTGCTCCTGCCGTAATACTAGCAGGTCTATGATAATAATTTAATTGAAACGCATAGTTAGAGTTAGGAGTTGGAGCAACAATAAAATTATCCTCATCAAACCTAGCATAGTATTTTGGCACACCTGTAGTTGTTGATGCAGGTGTATGCTCTCTAATATAATTTACATCTTTTTGTAATAAAAAACTCTCGTTACCAGAAGCTGTTATTTGAAAAGAAAAAGAAGCTAAATAATCTGCTGGTGTTGTTACAAAAGGATCTGCATTAGTAAAAGCAGAGGTTGCGTTTTTTCTAAAAATATCTAAATCTATACTTTTAAATATTTTTTCCTCTGCTGCTTTGATAAAGCTGTTTATATTATTTACAAAAACAGTTTCGCTATTATCTGTATAATCTTGTATAGCTGTTTTTAGTGTTGCAAATGTAAAGCTCATTTATACTTCCAGTGTAACTGCTCCTGCTGTTGCGTTATCTCCACCACCTCTTTGACTGCCAATAGTAGCAGTTCCACTACTTGCTGTAAATGTATAAGTATTATCATCTACTTTTGTAATACTATATCCTGCACTTTGTGTCAATACTGTAGCTGAAAACCCATCGAATCCTAATGCTTTTCTAAAACGAACTGTATCACTTGTAGATCTTCCATGATTAGGTTCTATTACAGTTATAACTGCTGAACCACTTGATCCAGAAGTAAATGGATTTATTCCTAATAAATTTTCTACACTACCGTCACTTCGTGTATCAGGTCTTGCATCCCTTAGAGCTTGTGCATCAATAACTGTTCTATGAGGATCTAATTGTTCGTGTTTTGCCTCATATTCAGAAATATGAACGATAGATCCATTCCATTCTTTTATTCTTTCTTTATATGGAAACCTCATACCACTTCTATCTGATATAAAAAAGGCATGTTTTCCACTTGAATAAGCCATTAAATATACCTCTCATAAGGTAATAATTTTAAACTTGTTCTATCTCTATCTTCAGTTGCTGCTCTATCAAACTCTTCATCGTATATCGCTTTTAATATTTGTATTCTATCTGGAGCTTTTTTTATAGCTAAATAATAAGCTAATCCTGCAGCAAGGCAAGGGTAGAATCTAAAAGGAACATCTACTGTGTTACTAGCAGAATCAGCATCTTCTATTCTAGTTAACCTGTCAACAACTAAAGTATATGTTGCATTAGGAGTAGGAAAAACACGAAATTTGGGTGTTATTTGTCTATCAACATAATATTGTGTAGGCTTTCCTTGAGATAGTTTACTCGATAAATTTAAATATGTATCACGACCAATTCTATTTACCGTTAGATCTAATTGATTAGAAGATCCTGCGTTTTCTCTAATAACTGCAGATAATATATCTATCGTATCTGCATCAAGTGTATATTCAGTAGTGCCTTGAGATAGTGTGATAGAAGTCTGAGTAATAGTCCAACGATTTAATCCTCTATTCGCCCAATCTGCAAACATAAGATTTAGAGATCGTTTTGCTGTTCTAAGATCATATCCTGTTCGTATTTCTAAGCCACAACGCTCAAAAGCCTCTTCGATATAATCATCTACAGCAAGTTCGAAATCTGTTGAACCAGAAGTAGCCATTACTTATCTTCCTTATATTCCATATAGCCACCCATCATACGCTTTTCTATTTCTTCATCCATAAAGCCACCTTTTGCCATTTCCGTAACATCCATTAGTTTTCCAGGATTTAAAGGTGTTATTAAAGCTGGATCTGGAACCATTCTTCTTGGAGGACCACTAGGATTACCTCCAGATAAACCCCCTCTCATCATACCTTTTACACCTTGTTCTTTCTTTACTCTATTAATGGCACTCATAAGTCCACCACCTTTTTTACCTTTTACATCAATATTTGATAGTTTATCAGATGGATCTTTTAATTTAGCTATAGTTATTTTAGAAACTTTTATGTCTTTTTTTGACTTTTTAGAACTGGGATCTCTTAGCATAGCTAGTTCTGATTGTGGATTATTTTTGTTCATGCTTTTCTCCTTTTCCTTCTTAATGGTTTTACGTTTCTTGGTTTACCCTTACTTGGTTGTCCTAATGCTACCTTTTGTCTTATCCTACTTCTTTTTTCTGCAGATGTCATCTCTTTTGTTGTTTTTGGTGTTTTAGAAGAAATACGTTTACTTGGTCTACAGTAAGGAGTTCCTCGTTTTTCTCCTTTTTTTCTACCACATTTTTTACCAGTTCTAACATCTTTCCAGTCCTCTTTGAACCATCTTTTTAATGCTAAACCTGCTTTTGTTTTTCTTACTGCCATTATGAACGCTTTGTTTCTTTTCTTCTTCCTGCTAATACGATACCACAACCTCTTGCGATATTTTTATTTTTTGCTGGTCTTTTAGCTCCCATATACATTCCTGTACTTGCTTTTCGTACACTAGACTTTTTCTTCTTTTTACCACCTGTGCCGTAATTTGCAGCACCAACTTTTCTACATTTAGCTATTGCTCCTGAAGCATATGCTGAAGGAAAAACTTTATATCTAGCTTTAACTTTATGATAACAAGCGTCTTTTGGCATTATCTACTCCTTTGTTTATGACATCTACATGTCCATCTTTTTCTGCCACAGTATAAACAATATTTAACTGGACTTCCTTTTATTACTTCTCCTTTTCTTGGAGGCACAATGTGCTCTTTCAGAAAATCCTCTAGGTCGTGAGCAATCGATCTTCCTCTTCCTCTTGGCACTCCACTTCCTTTTTCCAGGGGCTTTAGTCACTTGTTTTGACATTTGTGACCTACCCATAACCATTAAATTAGTTGCTCCAATCCACTAGCGACAATAATTAAAGATACAATCATCCATAACCTATTGTCGAGTTTATTTAATTTATTGTTAATCCCATCGAATCTTGCATTGCAAACTTCTTCATGTTTTTCTAACATTTTTAGTAGTTCTTTGCTTGTCATCTAACACTTCCATCTTCTTCTAGTTGCACAAATTCTTTTTTTAGGAGTTTTTGCACAATTAATATTATGCTTTTTAGCTTGTCCAGCAGATCTAGCACAAAAAGACTTTCTCCTCTTTGCTGCTTTACTTCCAGCCTTAACTTTACCTGTTACTGCAGTTTTAAGTTTACTTCCTGGATTTTCTCTCCGATAACGAGCAACACCTGCCTTTGTCATACCAGCCCCACTTTTAGTGGGGCGAAAGTATTTTTTAGTTTTAGGTGGTTGTTTTTTCTTTGCTCTTGTCATTACGATAAGAAAATAGTCAACTTATTACTACTACCAGTAAAAGCGTGAATATATGCACCATTTTCTGCAAGTATTCCATTATCTGGTATATTTAACGTATGTAATCCTGTCGGAAAACTTTGAACAAGTAAATTATCACCACCTGATCCGTTTTTTATTGTTAAAGCACCTGCAGCATCAGCGAATATAACTATCTGTCTTATTCTTGATCTCGCAGGTCCAACAACAGCAGCACTTGCACCTTGATCATGGTTAAATGCTTTTACGTCAGATCTTGTTGCAGCCATACTTCTCTCCTATGATTAAGCCTCATAGCCTATTAATTCAATTAATAGTTTACCAGCAGTATAATCAGCATCGGTTGTTGCACCTAATGTTAAATATAAAAACTCATCAGCAGCAGGCAATCCAGTAAAGTAAACCTTTGTACCTAATGCAGCATCACCAGCGTTTACAAGAAGTGTTTCTGTTAAGTCTGCAATAGCACCGTCTTCTACACCTGTACCTTCTGTAGCAGAGTGTACGTTAATATCAGGATCACCACCTGCTGGTGCTTCAAAACATTCCATGCTACCAGCAATAATTGTTCCATTTTCTGCAGCAGTTATTTGACCTATATGACAAACATTAGATGTTCCATTTACACCAATAATATCGCCAGATGCAGTTGATCTTAAACCTGTTAAATCTATTAATATTCTTGTTGTAATAATTCCACCAGACCTCATAACAGAACTTCTGTAAATGGTACCAGTACCACCTGTAATACCAGTTCCTGCTTCTGTTGCTAATTTATTAGCATCAAAAGAAGCGATACCACTTGAATTAATACTTGATTGTGTTGTAATTGCTCCAGTTGTAGCGTTTTTACTTATAGTTGTAAAACCACCTTCTGATCGGACTGGACCCGAAAATGTTGTATTAGCCATGTAACTCTCCTTGTCTTGGCAAATGTCAGTTACACCATGTAACTGTCAAGGTTTGTTTTAGTTTATATTAAAAAAGGGTGACTGACTAGTCACCCTTTAAAGTTTTTTTATGCTCCTGGAGAACCAAAAACACATCTTGGATCAGAGAACCCAAAAGAATATCTTTCTCTCGCCTTAAATCTCATATTTCCAGTGTCAAAATCACCTTCCATTTGAGTTTTGATTGGTGCTCTTTCGAAGTGTTTAAATCCNTTTGGTGCATCTGTTTTGATAAAAAACGCATCTGTATCAGTTAAGAAATGGTTAATAACATAACCTTGTGGGATCATACCCATATTTCTTAAAGCATTTATATCATTATCTGCTGTTGCAACTCTTAATGTTGACTGAGTTAATCTCTCAGCTACGAATTGTAAAGCAGGTGGAATGATTAATTTCATGCCTCTTAATGCGATTTTTAATCCTCTTTCATCCACNAAACCAGAGATTGTAATAAGAGCATCTTCTAANGANGTCTCNTTTAAATCTGCTGCANNTGAAGGCTCATTATTAAATGTTCCTCCACTTGTTAATGGATGTGATGCATCACAAAGAGCAACACCNTCNCCACCAGCNAAAGCACCTGCAGTAAANGCATTATTNAATATTGATGCAGCTTTTACTTGCTTTGTNTGTGCCATTGATCTNGCNAATGCNCNTGTGTATCTTGCTCCAAGACGATCATAAAGATTATCTTCGATTGCTTCTTCAGTTATTGAAAACGCTAATGCAATGGTTTCGTGTGTGTACCTTGCTGTGAAGGATTCATTTGCAGTATCAAAATTCACTGCTGATCCCTCAAACTTAGTAGGTGCAGTTCCGAAACCTGACAACATTACCTCTTCTTCGAATGCTCGATCAGAAGTCTCTGTGTCAAAAATTTCTGCATGTTCATTTTCGTATCTAGCGAACTCCATACCAAATAAGGCGTTGAGTCCAGGCTCTAGCTCTTTAGCTAATTGTGCTCGTGAAATAGGCATTACACTCTCCTATACGCCAGTTGTTGATGGAGTACCAGCAACAATCGCACCGTTTGGTGAATTGAAGTGGTTATTTAATCTTACTATTACAGGAATACCTGCAGCAGTAAAATCGCTATTGTTTTCATCATCTTGCCATCCCATAATACGGAGNTGTAAAGCTGCAGTAGTAGCAATAGTGCTTACTCCTAACTTTGCAGATGATATACCTGTAGTATTTGATCCTGAAGCACCAGCTGCAAAATTAGCATTTGCAAAAACATTACCACGAAGTGTTGCTTCGCTTGTAACGGATGCATCTGTTGCGATTTTGTAGAGTTGCATTGGATCATCATACACATACGCTTTAATAGGAAAATTAGAGTCTGCCCCACTTCCTGTCCATTGATTGGAGAAGACTGGTTTCCCTGTAGTAGAAGATACAAATTCACATCCACCAAAAACGCCAAGTAATCCAACTGTTCCACCTGCAGCTGCACCGACAATATCGATAAAGCCTGTACTTAATGGTATCACAGGAGATCCTTGATAAATTCTATTCGAATTATCGTTTTTGATTTCGTAAAGAGTATATCCAGAGATGCCTGCATTATTGACATTAGAACCAAATTTCTGTATTGGTTGTAAGCCAAAGGCAAGGTTTGTATTAGCCATGAATGACTCCTTAATTAAAAGTTAAAATTAATCCTTAAACTTTCGTTCTTGGACCACCAAAGGTTACTTTACTCCCTCCCTCCTTTGTAATAGGCATAGAGGGGTGCTGTTCTTTCAGTAGGTCGTTATCGACTGCAGTCATNTGATCTTCTGTCTGTTGACGGNAATAATCATTTCTTTCNTCTACAACTTCCTCTGGCACCTTCGCCAACATAAGTCCTCCNACACCAATAGTTCCTTCGTGCTTTCCATCTTCGATAGTAGGCACAGGAAAATCTGGATGNTCATCAGCTCGAACTGGTTCAAAACCTTCTCTAAGTCTCGCAGAGACATTTTTCTGGTCTTGATACCCTCTAACTTCAGTTCTTATCCACCTGTATTTATAGCCCTCAGGAGGCTGTGGTGCTTCAAGAGACGATGCTGGTTTCCAAGGTCTTTTGCGTTCTTGCTTTGAACGAGATTCAGCAGCACGTGAGGTTCTATTCATATTCTTGTTTTCTTCTGTCATTAAGCTGGCTCCTTCACATGTTTTGCGTATTCTTCGAGTGGTACTCCAAGTTTTTTAGCGATAGCCACTTGACTTTTAGTCAAGCGAATAGTATTGCGTCCATTTTTTACGTTTCGATTAGCAGGAGCAACCGTCTGGACGTTTTTACGTGTTGTTCCTGATGCAGAGCCTTTCTTTGACTCTGGTTCTTGGTACTCCCCATCTGCTGTAAAACGTTGGGGGAATTCTTCTCTAATTCTTCTATCCACTTCTTCGTAATATTCATCAGAGGTAGCATCATAGCCCTCCTCTTCTGTCATTGTACGATGAATATCATAAATTGTCAAGGTCATTGCTTTATTTTTTCCAAACCATTTATTTTTACTAGCCCATTGAAGTGCTTTTTCATCATAATATTGTTGCCGTGGTTGAGCAATTTCTTCCTCGACAGTTTTAGCTTTTGTTTCGGTTTTAGCCTCTTTTTCTTGAGAAAACTCTTCTTTTTTCTTTTTTACGTTTTCTTCTTCTACACTTAATTTTGCTATAAGTGCAGAGGCATCTGCCATGGCATCAGTATTGCCTTCTTCGTAAGCTAATTTATATGCTCTTTTAGCTTCAGCTAACTGACTTTCTATTTTACCACCGTATTGAACATTAAGCTCTTGACTAGTTTCATTAAATTTAGAAGTTAATTTTCCATTTTCTTCTTTTACTTGTTTTGCATAGTCAATCGCTGCCTGCTCTCTTCTTTCAGCCTCTCGTAACTTCCAAGTTAACGTATCTATACGCTTTTTTACATCGTCTCGATGTCCTGAAAGTTCTTTATCTTTTTTCTGTTCAGCAGTTTCCTGCTGTTCTTCTTCATCCTCTTCAACTTCTATATCTAAAGTGAGTTGCTCTTGTTCTTGAGGTTTTACCTCAACTTCTTGTTTTTCTTGAACTTGTGTATTATCCATTTGTTACTCCTTATACGTTTAAGATATCTCTAGGATCTGTTATTACAGCCAAAACTTCATCGTCATTTAATAATCGAGGTTCTGCACCTTGAATTTTAAATCTTGATCCTGCATATCGACCGAATAAAACCCAATCACCTTTTTTACACCAAGGACCATCAGGAAATTTATTTTCATCTTTATATGCATCTGGACCTAAACTAACAACATAACCTGTATTCGTTGCTAAATTAGATCTTTCTATAGTTTCATCTGCGTAGATTATACCATTCTTTTCTTTTGGTATCGTATAAGGAAGGATTAAAATTCGCCAACCTGTAGGTTTTGGTAACCTTTCAAGGGCAGATTTATTATCTTCTTCCTTTGGTAATCCAAACGTAGATGGATCTAAAGGATTAGAAGTTGACTTCTCAGCCAAGCGTTCCTGTTCTATACCTCGTTTTACGTGGTCAGGAACGAAAAGTGTTTTAGACATTGTCAGCATTCTCCATTCTATTTGCTACATTTTTTAAAGTTTCTTCTACGTGGGCAAGAGCAGAAAGTTGCCCCATAACATTTTGGTATTGCTCCATAGAAGCAATACCATTCGACATAAGCATTTCGCTTAACTCTGCTCGTCGTTCTGTCACTATCTTTTTTAAAAGATATTGAAAGTCCATTACCTAAGACCTATGAATTTTGTTCCTTTTATTGCTGCACCACCACCTTTTGAGTTTCCAGCAGCACTAGCTTCATCGCCCATATAGTTTTCTAAGTCTTGTCCCATTGCACCAGAACCACTTAGTCCACCCATCTTTTTACCTTTTACTTTATCCATCATTTCTTTTATTTCTTTAGGGTCAAGACCAAGCTCTCTTTGTATATCTAATTCAAGAATCGCTATATTATCTGGATCTGTTTCCTCTTTTCTCATCTGAATAAATTTCTTAGCTTCTTTTTTTCCCATTATTATCTCCTTGTGTTAGCCATTGATACGTTTGCTTTTAATGCTGCTATGTCTTCTTCTGATTGTATTTCTCTTTCTTTTATTTGTTTATCCTGTTGTAATTTTGCTGCAGCAAGCTCTTGTCTTGCCATATCAGCAGATGCTTTTCTTTGTACTTCTGCAGCATCTATTTCAAGTTCTTTTTGTTTTAATTGTACAATAGGATCAAACTGACCTGTTCCTGATATTTGTTGTGCCATCTGACTTATCTCCTGTGTAGCCTGAGCTGTAGCTTGTGCTAACATTGCTTCTTGTTCAGGTGGTAACACTTGACCCTCTGGTGGTAAAGGTTGACCTATAATTTGTTCAACTTGCTGTCTATACTTTAAGGCAAGATGTTCTTGCATGTGTGCCATAAGCGTTTGCATTGCCATCTGATTCCTTTGAATATTTGGATCTTGTAAAAACGCTGAGTGGGTAGCCACGTGTGCATCGTGATTTTGTTGTGGAAACGCTTTAAGTGGCTTCGCCATAAGAGCCTCAGCATTTTCACTTGCTGGATCTTTAGGTGCCATTTCAGCTTTAGGGGGTAAAATAGAATCAATATTTTGAACACCCAACGCTGAATACATTCGTCTATATGCTTCTTGTAAGTCATGGATCTGTGGTGCTGCCTGTGCTAATTGAAGTTGAGTTTGAGCCATAGATATTCGTTGACTCATACTAAACATCGCTGGATCACTTACTGGCACGACATCTATACGGTCATCGAAATCGTCTTCTTTTATTGTTCTTTTTGCTGCAGGAACATCATAAGGATATTCCATAGGTAAAGATTGTTTTATTACTTCAGCTAATATTCTTAATTCTTGTCTTTGTGCAAAATGTAATCTTTTATGTATTGCTGATAATATTTTTGTACCTTGTTCTAGTAGAGCAACTGTTGTACCTACTGGCATTCCTTGATTACTATCGCCTACATTTATATCAGCTACTGATGCAAATCTTCTTCCACTATCTATCAATACACCTAACATTTGTAATAAAGTTGCTGATGGTTCTTTATAAGGAAGTGGCATAATCGCTTCACGGATAGAAGATCCTGGAGCATCTACATCTCTAAATTCTCCTGGTTGTAATGGTTGATCATCATCTCGAACTCTTAATCCTCTCGACTTAAATCCTGCTGGTAAATTAGCTAAAGTTCCTGCATCGATTAATTGTCTTAATATTGAAGTAGCTGATTTAGTTAATCCACCAATCATATGTATTAAGCCAAAACCATAAAAGCCTAATCCTGGAGTAAATTTATAATGAGTAAAATATCTAATTCTTTGTTTTAATTCATCGTTTTCTCTATAATTACGTCTTATAGATAAAACGTCCATATCTTCTGTTAATGTAACAATATACGGTAAAGCAATTCCAGTCGGCTCTCCGTTTTTATCTTCGTCTTCATAACCCTCGATATTTAAATCAACATGCATTTCTAATAAAGTTACTACATCAGACATATTAGACGATTTTCTAAACCCTGTTATGCTTTGTACTTTTTCTTTAGCTTCAGAATCTTCTAAGCCTTCGTCTTCGAATATTTCGATATCTCTATAAAACCCTGATACTTGTAACTTTCTTAAATCGTTATAATTCATAGTTACAATATGCGTAAAACGAGGACAAGTTTGTAAATTACTTTCAGTATAAGATACAACTAAATCATCTGCTGGTACAAATTTACTTACAGGTCGTCTTAGATTTTGATCATAATAAGTCTTTTTAAAGGCAGATCCTGTTAAAGGAAGGTAATATAACATTTGATCTAGTTCTGGATCGAATTCTTCCATTACGTCCAAAACTAAAAAGTTCATAAAACCTCTTACCCTTTCGGCTTGCTCTTCGACTTCTTTCGACTTTTCACCGACGATCCTCGTTTGGACTGGACCCCCTGGAGGGAGGAGTTCTTTGTACGCTTGACTTTGGAACTGCGTCGCACTTTCTGCGAGGAGTGGGTGGTAGACCCCTGACGCCCCCCTGAACGGTTCGCTTCTTTCATCAGTGCTTGTTCCAAGGAGATCGAGTCCTTCTGTGTAGCTGTCAAGCCACTCTTGTCTTGATTCCGTGTCTTCTTTGTAGGCTTCGATAAGATCGGCAGCCATTTCGCTAAGTTGAGCTTCGTCGATATTTTCTGCCAAATTTTCATAAAAATCATCAATATCCCCCTTTTGTGATTCTTCTTCATAATTAACTATAGCCCCACCATCCTCTAAAAGAACAGTATTATTTGCATCAAACTCAGTTTCAGGTGTTTCTTCTTCNACTTCGATTTCTANTTCATCTTCAGGAGAATCAACAACTTTTAACGGTTTATTCTTTTCTACAGCCATTTTTACCTCAATAGTAAACGTATTGTCTTACACTATGTTCTAACGATTCATCTTCATAATCAGATGGATGTCTCAAAAAACCTCCTTGACGAAATCGTAACATAGCCTGAGTAGTGGAATCGACCAAATCATCATGATCACCATTAGGGAACTCCGTAAGCTCTTCAACAAGCTCCTCTGCCCACCTTGTTTCTGGCACCCACACGAGTCCTGATTCGAATAAAGGTGCCACTGCATTAGTCCTAGCAATTTTATCCTGCCCTCTGTTTGGCGAATAGTTTTGTACAGGAATACCCATCGCCCTTAATTCTTGTGTTAATGGCATTCCTGACGCTTTGGCTTCGATGATAACCGAATCTGGATCCCATTGTAAATAACTTTCTTGAGCAACTTCTTTTAATTCAGGAAAAGTGTACCTATCTCGGATAGAATCTAACAAAATTATATTCGCTTGTTCGGATTCATTAACTCTAAAAACACCCCAAGTTGTAATAGCACTATAATCTGCTCTTTCTGACTTTAAAAAAGCAGTATCATAGCTTTGAATTATAAAATCTACTAGTGGAGGGTCAGATTTTTCCCAAATATTAATCCATTCTTTCTTAATTATTGCTCCATCGCCCCCTGTTGGCTCTTGCATCCACTGAGCAGACCATTTTGAGTGAGGCAAAGACGCTCGAATGCCTTCTAATTCTTCAATTTTCCAAAATTCTTCCCAAACTGGCTTGCCAGATGGCATAATTGCAGGAAATTCTATTAATTCCCACTTATCTGCCTTTAAATCTGACATTTGAGCCTTTAATAATTGACCTGTTAAGTCNTTTTTTGACCATCTAGTCATCACTAAAATGATAACACCTCCTGGTTGGAGCCTCTGTCGAGGTCCAGAAGTGTACCATTCGTATGCCATTTCCATAGCTGTTTCGCTTAANGCNTCTTGTTCCGANTGAGGGTCGTCAATAATAAGNATATCAGCACCTCTNCCAGTAATNGCACCTCCNACNCCNGANGCAAAATACTCNCCNCCTTCGGTTGTTTCCCATCNACCTGCTGCTTTTGAGTCAGCACGTAACGAAACATTAGGAAAAACTTCTTTATATTCTCTTGTATCTACTAAATCTCTAACTTTTCTACCAAATCGTACAGCAAGTTCACCTGTATGTGTAGCTTGAATTATTTTTAAATCTGGTCGAATACCCAAGAGCCACGATGGAAGCATATATGACGACATTTCTGACTTCGAATGTCGTGGAGCCATATTAATAATAACTCGTTTTAACTCCCCTCGTGCAATTTTATTAAATTGTTCGCACATTATCCTATGGTGTGCACCTTCGATAAAAGAACTCCACATCGTTCTAACAAAGGTTAAAAAATCTCCTCGGCATTCTTCTTGGAGCTTTCTTCGTTTTAATTCATCTGTAAGTAAATTTAATTCTAATAATTCGTCTCGTTTTAATTCACCTAGATCGGTAGACGAAATATATTTTTCTATTTCTTCTAAACTATTAAGTTGCATCAAGCGTCATCGCTTCTGGGGGTAATTCTTCATATTCNGTAAAAGCACCTTCTTCTACTTCATCTAAATTTAATTCAGGCGAAAATAATAATGCTAATGGGTAAGATAAAACTCCTGCACCTTTTGCAACAGCTTTTCCAGCAACTCCTAATCCTTCTAAAAGCATCCCTCCTGGATTTATTTTAAAAGATTCAACTATTGCTGTTTTTGCTCTTTCAGGTGCAAATTGAAATATTCCTTCTCGTAACATTCTAAAATATTGTTTATCGTTTATATTTCCTATAGCTCGTTCTAAATCTAAACTATCTACATATCGTAAACCATCTTTTAACATTCTTTCTGCTGCTTGAGGTCCACCGATCCTATTTTCTTTCATACCGTATGCATGAAATTTAAACGCATCTTTTGCAGCTTTAGAAAATTCATCAGGAGAAACTAACATCGTTTTAATACGACCTCCTCCTGTTTGCTTTATTCGTTTTACTGAAGGAGTCTCTTGTAAACCAGCAAATCCTTTCGCCTTTTCTAAATTAGGTGTGAAAAATTTTCCTCGTGTCGTTTTACCTTCTTGTTTTTGAAATTCCATATCGCCAGAATATCCGAAATCAAATTTTGGGTTCGGTAATTTACGAGGCTCACCACGATAAACACGGATCATGCCTTGTGGGTCTTTTTTAAATAAAGACATTAAACCTTGTTCCATTATTTTTCGCCNCTTGCTTTTGCTGCAAGATCAGCTGTTAAATCACTTAATGAAAAATTTTCTATACCACTTACTATATTACCAAGTGCACCTTCTCGGCTACCACCAAGTACCTTTCCTATATCTCTTACAGCTAATCCTTTACTAAGAGCTTGAGCCATAGGTTGTATAGGATTAGGAACAAGAGATAAAAGACTTGTTATCCCTCTACCAATTTGAGAAGGAGTTATTGAAAAACTTGGTCCTGTTGTACCTGAGCCATCTAACGTATTATTAGGATCAAACCCTGCGATACCTGTTACATTACCTTTTGTATTAACTGATACATTTGGACCCATACCACCAAAAGGACTTAAATCGAAATCTTCTGTACCAGTTCCTTGATCGCCTTCTGTACTTGTTACCCCCATACCTGCCGAAACAGCTTGTTGATCAGCTAAAGAACTTTCTAACCCCATATCATCTTCAGGATTAAAAAAAGTAGGAATACCAAATAATGAACCAATCCCTCCACGATCTTTTAATAATTGGGCTTCTTGGGGATTGATATATGCGAGCATGTGTGGCTGACCACTAATCGTGGTTTGTTTTGGTATAGTATCTGTAGGAACTGCTGCTACTCCACCAACTCGCATTACTGACTCCTTTTTTCCAGATATAACCTATTTATGAAAAAATTAAAACCAAAAAAGATCCTATCGTAAAATTTCTGGTATATCGGCTGACAACCTTGCACTTTAGTGCTAGAAAAAGGGTGGTTCTCGCTGTAAAGGGGGGTGGGGGGCTGTCGTGTCGCTTTTATAATAGGGTGGTGTGCGTAAAAAAAGGGGGGCTAAAAGCCCCCAAGTTTTAAGGTTTTGCTATTTCCCTAGCCGTAGCCCAAGCAGTACCAAATATTAATAATAAGCCAATACTAATATGGACTGGATCCCAAATTAAGAACGAAGTAATAAAGTACAACGTAGCTAAGAAAAAACAAATAGTACAAATAATCACGTGAAATAATTTCATTTTAATATCCTTTCTAAGAAAGGGGGGCTAGTAGCCCCCCAGTAAATTAGTTAACTTTAAAGTAATCACCTAAAAGCCTTTTATGGTAGAAAGTCCAAATTCTTTCTACAGATTGGGTAGTAGATAATTTACTAGTTTCAGGGTTTTTTAAATCTTTAATAATTTCCCCTTTAGTAGCTTTACCACCAAGATTATCTAAACTATATAGAATAGCTTGGGCTTGGGCTGGTAAAGGATAAGCCTTTAAGTTTTCTAATACATTATCAGTTAAACTATAAACTACGTTATTACTACCCTTTGGAGAAGGGGCAGGAATACCACATTTAGCAATAGAAGACTTATCAACGGTAGGAGTAACAGTAGCACCGTTAGCTACGATTTTAGAAATTTTCTTAGACATAATATTTTCCTTTCTATCTTTCTAAGTTATATATTCTATTATTGCGATTTTCTTACTAAAGTAAAGTAAAAAGTTAATTATTTTTCAAACTATCGTTTAACATCGTTAACTAATTATTTTGGGCGAATCAATCAGTCAAACAAACCAGTAGAGAGAATGGGTCATTATTATACCTGAACCTTTGCTCGTGCTGTAATAAGTGATGATGAAAGGCTATGATGAAAGGCTATGATGATGAAACCCAGTCAGTCAGTCAATCAGGTGCAATCGGCAAAAAAAGAGGGAGCCGAAGCTCCCTCAATCATTAAGCATCGAGTTTAATATACTCATCCTCGACCAATAACTTACGATAGAAATCATAAATTNTTTTTGGCGACTGAACAGTTTTTAAACCATTCGCGAGCAAGTTATCAACCACCTCGCCTTGAGTAGCAGAGCCACCAAGAGCTTCAATAGTATTTAGAATAATCATAGCCTGACCAGCTATCTTACGATTTTCAATAACCTTTGTTATCAAAGTAACTTTACGATTATTAAAACCGTTTTTAGCAGGAGCAGGGATACCAGAGTTACCTACAGGAGATTTAGCGACAGGAGCTACCTTTTTAGANTTTTTCATAACTTTCTACCTTTCTATTTAAATTAAGTTATACNAGTATCATATACCATACTCTTACTATAGTAAAGTATTAATTACTGATTTTTAAATCTTTTTTATGACAAAATGATTCCTGCTGCCTGGATCCGA
>FUFK010750129.1_pt1 | contig 21417 bp, 25 predicted proteins | sample 1021851 | NCBI WGS metagenome assembly FUFK01 (sample SAMEA51879418, study PRJEB19060) | metagenome
AGGTGGCGTGTAATAGAAGTCACCTTTGCCGTTGCCGTCTGTGTTGCCTTGTGCTGTTTTTGCTCCGGCGAATGAACTGTCTTGACCGAAGTTATAAACAAATTCAGTGTAATCAGACCCAGATTGCTCAACAGTTATAGGTCTATACCCTACTGTACTTGTTGCAAATCCAGTCCATTTACCATCCGATTCACTTCCAGTAACGGCTGTGTTTTTAGTAATAATAAATGTTCCAGCGTCTGCATCAAAAGCGCAACACCATATATCTCCTGCGGCTCCTGTAGACCAACTGGTTCCTGTACTTGCATTTACAACATTATGTGCTTGCGGGTTAAGATTCCCGACTGTCAAGATTGCCGCTTCAGTACAAGCCGTTGTCCATACTTCATTACTAATAGCATCGCCTACGCCTATGCCACCTCTTCTAGCAGTAGAGCCTTCAAATCCTACTAGATAAATTTCCCAATACCATTTACCAGAAGTGAATCCAATCGTTCCTTCACCTTGAACATTATCGCCGCCTGTTTTATATGTGCGATATTTAAGATTACCTTCTGAAAAAACACTTCCTGTTGTTGCTGGAGGAACAAGAGGATTCAAAGTAGCAAAGTTATTCGTTGGCGAGTCGCCGGTAACGTCGGTAGCAACCAGATTGGTTGCAGAGAAGTCGTTGAAATTGCCAGAATAATCTGCACCTAACCCACCGTCAAAGTCTGAATGTATAAGGAGTTTAGTGTTTGAGTCGGAGGAAAATTCTGTCGTGGATGGCGTGAAATTACTTGTGTATCTTGCTGAGTCGGAGATACGGATTTCATCCATATATCCGCTATAGTTGCTACCACCATTGTAGTCACCAATTCGCAAAGTAGCAGATTCATTAACAAAAGAAGAGCCGGGATTGGTATTTGTTTTTAGTGTTATTGCTGAACCATTAATATAAATTGTTATAGTCCCGCTATTTCTGACAAAAGCCATGTGTACCCATTGATTAGCGCCGGGCCATGTGTTATCAGTTGCTTCTATGTCAATTCCGCTNGCGGCATGATAAAACCCAATACCTTCCTGTGCAGACCTATTATCAAGCCTTAAGTACCATCTGTTACTTGCATCCTCATATTGAGAAAACAAAATTTGGTCAGTGGCCGAGTCGGTATAAAACCAACCTTCAAACGTGAAATCTCCTGTCCCAAAATTAAAATCACTGCTATTAGGAACGCTAAGATAATCACCAGTGCCATCAAACTTAATAGATGAACTGCCGATCTTCTTCTGAGCGCGGGAATTGGTTACGTCACCGTTAGCGGTTACGGTATGAGATGAAGAACTGCTATCTACAAAATTGTTTAGTTCCGTATTTGAGAATGGAAGGTAGAAGCCGTTAGTGCCGTAACTTCCTGCGTACTTAANNGGAACCCATTGGTTAGTGTCGGAGTTGGTTTCACCTAGATCGCTTGGAGAGGCGGCGATACCATCTAAAAATACTACTTCTGCTAGGTAGCCATCCCAAGAATAAGAAGATACTGTACCTGATCCTGCCCAACCAACATGATGAGTTCCCGCTTGATTAATACCGTAATCCGCATCTTGTGTAACGGTATAACTATTATCAAAAGCAGTAACTCGTTCTCCGTTTACATATAACTTTAATCTGTCATCCGCAGTCGAGTCGGTGGAATCAAATACCCAAACGCAGTGATACCATTGGCTAGGATCACGATAAACAGCNGTNGTGGTTCTAAAGTTATTATTCCACCCTGTAGCATTTAACTTGTTATTTTGATTTATGCCGAGTTCAAAAGTCGTTGAATCGCTATTCCCAGTATTAACACCAAATAAACGGCGATGTCCTACAGAGCCATCAGCAACGCTGGGATCAGCCAACTTAAACCAACCACTCCACGTCCACGTTTTACGATTGCTCGCACTAAATGTTCTGCTTTGATACGCTCCATCAGCGCGATTAAACCGCAACGACTGGTCGATGTCGTAGCCAGTCGCCTGACCAGATGAGCCAGCAAGTATGTTATTAAATATGGGCATTACGAGTAGTTAAGAGTAGCCACCGCATGAATGTTAGACGAGTCAAGAATGACGTAATCAATTCTATCTACTGCTCCTGCTGTCGTAGTCAATGTAGGTGCAGTTCCTCCTGCAAAATCCCAATCGGTTCCCCAACTGGCTGTCCTTGATCCAGTACCATCTTGCGTAATAAAGATACTTCCGCTTTGCCCTGCCGTATCATTAGATGGATTTGCAAACGTAGCATTGTGGGCAAGCGTGACACTAAAGTTATTGCTATTAGCCATGTCAATAGTAATCGTTGTACCAGATGTAAGAGAAGTAATCTCTCCACGCTGTCCTGCCGTCCATGTATTAGCAGTGCCGACTGCGGCTTTANCGTCTAACTGAGTTTGTGCGTTAGAACTAAGAGAGTTAATGTACTGGAATTCAGTATTAGATACAGAGCCGTCTGCAAGTTTGGCGGCATCTATAGCCGCGCTTGCATTAACCATTGCGTCAACAATCTGAACCTCTTCAAGAGTGCCAGTTGATGTGCCACCAATAACTCTATTAGCGGTTCCCAAGTCCTGCATCTTTCCATAAGTCACCGCATCGTCAGCGATGGTTGCTGTCGGGATTTGTTTCCACGCTACACCATTTGTCGCAGAGGAATCGGCAAGCAGTGAGTAATCATTAGTACCAACCGGCAGTCTCGTTTCTGAGTCAACCGTATTGTATACAAGAAGATCACCCTTGGTAGTTAGTCGGTCAGGAGCGAGAACGTCTACCTTCTGCCATTCGTTAGATGAGCTAGAAAATTTAAGGTATTGGTCGTTTGTTGCGGAAGTTGAACTAACCGCCTCCCCCTGAATTTTGACTACGCTTACTGCTCCTGCGTTAGTCATAGTAGCGTCACCGGAGAGGGATGCGGCAGTAAATCCTGTGCCGTCACCAATAAGAATCTCTGTGTCTGCTACTGCTTTGTCAGAGGGTACACCTGAAGAGTTAGCATCTCTAACCTTAACCGTGTTAGCCGCCATATCCGCCAGTTCAGCGTTGGCTACACCTCCATCCTTGATTGTAATTTCACCGGATGATGCGGCAAAGTTAGCAGAGTTAAACGATGCTACACCTTTGTTAGAGGTAGAAGCATCCTCACCCGCAATGGTTACTGTAGTTCCTGTGGCTGATGTATCAATACCCTCACCACCAGTAATCGTAAGAGCCTCAGAGTCGAGGTCAATGTCAATACTGCCACTGTCTGTAGTAATGTCTAGGTCTTGCGCTGTAACCTGTGAGTCTACATACGCTTTGATAGACTGTTGGGTAGCAAGTTTGACATTAGAGTCAGATGCCATATCATCTTCATCTTTAATGCCTGTTACCGTTGCCCCGTCTGCGGCAATGTTTACAGAACTAAACTTACCAGTAGATGCTGATGCCGCCCCAATGGCTGTACCGTCAATAGAACCGCCATCAATGTCTACAGTATTAGATGTTACCGGGGATATTGGTAGAGTAATCCACGCATCATTATCCTCGTTTCTTATCTTTATAAGGTTGTTGGTTGTGTCAAACCATATTAACCCTGCTGATATTGAGGTAGATGGTGCGGAAGCACTGGTATGAATTGCGTTTACCGCTATATCAACAGACGGAAACGAGTTCTTTAGAACAGATTTAATTAAACGAAGATGATCGTCACCCTGCGATACATTATCTGTAGCGCCGGGATTTGTATCAACAAGTCCGTTTAAATAGGTTGCGCTTTCTAATGCCATTAGTAATACCCGCCTGTGTTCATCACCCTAAGAGCGGAACCAGAATGTCTATCCTTGTTATCCTGCTCTTGTAAAGTGTTAATAGATTCAGTCAATGCCGTAGCCCATAGTTGAACCCTAGCATCGTTCATAAGAAAAGGCTCCGCCTCTAGCAGAGTCCCATACAAATAAACATCTGGCGCGTTAGTAATAACCCAGTTGGTTGGGCTAGAATCACTAAGAGCGTCAAATGTTTTATAGTACAAAATACTTGTAGTATATACAGATGCAGGAGTTGGCCCTAACACAATGTTTTCACCAATAATAGTATATACCTCTGGCCTACCGGAATTACTACCTGCGTGAATACGGTTCATAATCTCCGGCGTAACATACTGCAACTGAACCAGAGGATCACCTGTTAAGTGTATATCACGCATCTGAACGTAGCCTGTAGGCAATGCCATTGTTTTTGTTCCTGCTACAGTAGATGCAGATGTATCCAAAGTTTCCATAGCGCGGATACGCAAGGAGCGGTTAAACCGCGCCTCGCATAGTCCGATAAACTCTGGTATTCTGGCTGTCAGATCATCTCTGTCCAACCAGTTAGCCACAGCCGTCTGGAGAGTTGAATACGTATTGATAGCCATTAACTATTCTTGCTCTTAAACCAGACAGAGTTGTTGATAATAGGCTTCTGATCGTTGCCTGAAAATGTAGGTTGATATAACCACATAATTAAACCCTCGTAGGTGTAGTCCTGAAGTATTTGTTTTCAGGATCGTTTAAATACTTTGCTAGTAGTTTGTCATCTTTCTTGATTGCGTCACCTGTCTCTTTGCACCACTGTTCCCAGACATTAACAGGAATTGATGCTACGGTTACTCCGTTATCAGTTCCCATTGCTGACGCTTTACCAAATGTAAGTTTGTCGCCGTAGTTATTTAAATTAAGTTTGTTCCTTTCAATAATAGGCTGTACATCTTGGTAAGTATTAATAGTTGCAGTACCGTCAATGTTGATATCCAGTTTCCAAGGACGAGAATCTGGGGTATCAAAATTCCATCCAGATGAACTCATAGCGGCATTGATCCTCTGTCTTCGGTAATTGCTTTAAATTTCTTGTGAACATTCTTTGCATGAAGTTTAGCATCTACAGGCTTTTTTTCAGTGCTAACAGATTTTTTAGACTTCAATGCTTTTCTAAGTTCTTTCTTAGTAACCATTACATCCTTCTCCCGAAACCAAAAAGTTATAATCCACTTGTCTCCGTTTTCTGGAGGCAGACCCATGTGCAACGATGCAGGGTGTGGAACTTTGTTCTCATCAAGGTTTCCAAACATAAGAACCCTGCCTTGTACCGCTTGTATGGCAAGTCCCAAAACAGGAAAGACTGTGCCACCACCATCTTGTACATCATTCAAGTACGCAATCATAGTGACACAGCGATTCCCACCTTCTTTTATCTTTGAAGATTTCGGCATCTCTCCCATCTCATCAGGGAGAAACGCATCGTAGTGTGGTTTGTACTCCTGCCCCGGCTGATACCTTTGAATAGTCACAGGTTCCAACCGGGTAGCAGGTAGACCGCACATACCGGACAACGCTTCAATAACACCGTCTAACACATTATTGTCACCGTAATCAAAGAAAGCACCTTTACTGGTTCTCGCTTTGTCTTGGATATACTTACCATCACGGTTTATCAGATTATCACCAAGCCCTTTGTTTTCGGCAAGGTTAATTATGTGTTCACATAAATCAGGTGAAAGCACATTATCTTCAACAACAATCGTAGGAGTGTTATTGTATTTTATCATTAAGCGTCTTTTACTCCGATAACAGCCGCATTAGCCAAACCATTCTTAGCACGAAGACCGTATTCAGCGATCATCAACTGTTTCACGCTGTCGCCAGTCTTGGCAAGAGTTTCGGTCATAAAGGGCCGTAGATAGTCAATTGACCAGAAATCATAGTCAAAGAAGTACAACTGGTTAGGCAGACACAGACGGCTAGGCACAATCTTAAGCGTACCAAAATCAGTCACCAGAACATCAATGGCGTTGATAGCGGTAGCAGGAGCCGCACCCGGCGCTTCTTTCTGAAGGTCAGCAATAACCGAACCACCAAGCGAACTAATTTTCTGCTTGAGGGAAGCATCGCACATGAGGTCGGTAGGTTCACCACCGTTATCAAAGCAACGCTCCATAGCAAGGTTAATCATTGCCATAGTCAGAACTGCGTCAGAACCCGAAGGGCTTGCAACAGAAGTACCGTTAGGATAGCCAGCCGTAGGCGAACCTTGGTTGACGATACCAACAACAGGAGAAGCCGAACCGTCAACGATGTTTGACGTTCCTGCTGAGGCAGTACCAAGCCAAGACATTACAGCCGCAGTTTTACGAGCCGTACCCGTAGCGCCAGCAACAGCAAGGTCTTCAGACAGTAGCATCTTTTCCATATCGCGCTTAATTTCTTTTGCGCGTTTGGCGAGTTGATACGCCTGACTTGACTTACGGCCAGCAAAATCCACAGCCTCCGCAGTGCCGGATGTCTGGACTGCTTTGTACGAAATCTGAGCATAGTTGCCCAAACGGCGCGGCTCTGCAACAGCAAGTGCGTTCATGCTATCGTCACCTTCCAACTGCTGGTTAGCGGCGGCGGCGGCAAGTTCATCAGTCTGCCATTCAAAGTAAGTGTTGTCACAAGACCCTTTGCCCACGCTTGACATAAACGGCGTGTCCATCGGGCTGATATTGTAAATGATATTACTTAGGTCTTCCCTAATGCCAACGGCACTATAGGTAGTCCTAGTATTAGTTGCGATTGCCATAAAATGACTCCTTTATTAAAGTTCTACATAATCCTCAAACAGACTNGCGGCATCTTCCGCTCTTCCTGTCTGCTTAAGACGCTTCATTGAGGCAATACGTTTTGATTTGGCATCAGATTTTTTAGTAGAACCTTTGCCAGACCTAACTACTTTGGGTTTGTTTTTTAACTTCTTTGCTTTAACATCAGACTTTTGAAGCGCATCATACTTTTGCGCTTTCATAAGAACGATTAGCGATCTATGGTCGATTAATTGTTTCAGTTCTTCTTTAGAGAATCCCTGTTCAACAGCGTATGCTGAAAGTTCAGATGCCATTTGATTACGTTTTTCTGGTTCGTTCCATTCAGGCACAGCCTCTACTAACTTTTTGTGTTCTTCCTGAACAGCCAGTTGTCTCATTTTGGCAACTTCTTGCTGTTGTTTTTCCGCTTCAATCTGCTGTTGGGCTTGCGCTTGCCTAACATTTTCTTGGGCTTCGCGGTATTCTTCTTTCTTTGTTACAAATGCAATGGGGTCTGTTTCTCGCAGATGTTCCCAATTTACATTACTGAACTGTTCCAATCCTGCCATAGAGTTTTGAACAAATTGTCCAAGAGCATCTATGTATTGCTGACGCTCCGCCTGTGCCTGAGATATTTCACTGGCCCACTGCTTTTGCAGTTGAGTCATTTCATCTCTCTGGCTTGCAAGTTCTTGCGTCTTACGAGTATAGTCAGACTGTCGGGAGTACCCTTTAACAAGTTCGTCAAGGCTTACCTCAAGTTCTTCGCCATCAACTTTGACGGCATAAACATCAGGTTCCTCTTCTGCTTCGTCTTCGTCTAACTCTTCCTCTTCAGATTCTTCCTCAGATTCCTCTTCGGTTTCTTCTTCAAGGACATCCTCTTCCAATGGTTCGTCTTGAGTTTCCTCAGTAGACTCTTCAACATCTTCCGTAGGGGCGCTTTCTTCGGTTTCCGGGGTTTCCTCTTCAGGTTCCATCAAGCCAAGTAAAGCATTGTGGGCTTCGGTAATACTACCGGGTACTACTGGAAGCGGGTCATTGGTATCCGCCATAACAAATTCTCCTTATATGTGGTATTCCTTAAGTTTTTCCGCCATCTCTCCAGTTTCAATAATACTGGTTAGATGAAGGCGAATCCTCTCAAGGAGTCGTAATGAAAGCCAACATTGTTCTCGGCTTTCGACATCGTTCACACCTGATTGTGACCAAGTGTTAAAAATACTTTCTGCTAGTTTGTCAAATGATTCATTGTATAGAGGGTCATTAAGAAGGCGTTTAGCGTGTTCTATATCTCTACTCATGTTGCTCCTATTGCTACAGCCCTGTTCTGATCTCGTTCAAGGGCTAGTTCTGCTGATTTAAGTTGGGCATCTACAGCGGCTTCCTGTGCGTCCTGTTGGACTTTCATCATCTTAACTTGTAGGTCGCCTTGTTTGATTTCCAACTCTTTCATTTTAATCTGCTGTTCCATCATAGCCGTTTGTTCTTCCGGGCTAGGCTGTTGTGGTTGCGGCGGTGGTGGTTCTGTCAGGAAGTCTCCAACATTTTGATATCCCATAGCCTTTACCAATGCGGAACCTAGATTGTACATATTCTGCGGAGTTACGATTGGTAGTCCACCCTGCATGGCTTGTGCGGCAAACTGAATCATCTGAGACAGGTGAGCCATCTGCTGATCTTTTGAACCATTGCCAAGGGCAACAGATACAGTACAGTCCATCTTGTCTGACCACATATCAGGGCGTACAGGAACCCACTCATTACGCAACATGACTACTCGCTCTTTATCCTGATACTTGAGCAGTAGTTCGTAGATGCACCACATCAATTCTTTAACGCCTGTCTCTGCAAACTGTCTTGCAATCATCTCAACTCTTGACTGGGCATTAGTCATTACAGCGTTGACAGCGGTGGCTGTGGTGTGGGATGTTAGAGCATCCGCATTAATGCCTTGGGTGTTTTTGTTTACGCCTGAACGCGATTCCCTTACCTCGTCAAGATATCCTAGCATCTGGAATGAGTAAGGCTCAAGGGGAGGGGTAGCCAAGGGCATAACGGCGTTGGGAGATTTAACTCGTACCACGCCCCCCGGCCTCTGGGTTAAGAGGTCATCCAGATTCGCTTGACCTTCTAGAACAGCATATCTGCCAAAGTTCTGGTTGTAAGCGTTGTCCATCAGGTTACGCATCAGCGTACTCTTGATTAACTGCAAGTCCATTACAAGGTCTGCTACTGACAAGCCAAAAAACTTATGAGGAATTTTTAGCGGAGTAATAGAGACAAACGGAGTGTAGTCAATTTCTTCGTTAGAAAAAACGTAATCACCAACAGTGCAAACTTTTCTTAATTCCGCAATGCCATCGTCATCAAAGTCTGTTCTGAGGAATGATTCGTGTAGCCAATACTCTCTTAACGCCTCTTCCTCGCCTCCGTTAAATAATCCAGCCATATTATCTGAATTATCAAACTGATAACGTGCTAGACGTTCTGCATTGTAATCCATCATGTTATCGCCGCCACCTAAATCTTCGACAGTAAAGTCATCATCAGGGTACATTATGCGGAGTTCTGATAAAGTCTTTTTGACTCTGTGACAGACAAACCTAGCATCCTTAATTGACTTTGCTTCGCGAGAAATCAGGAATTCATCAGGGGGTACATTTTCTATACGGACTCTGCCATCGTAACTGCTACGCTTGATAACAACGTCATGGTAAACACCACCGTCTTCTGTGATACTGTTTGACTGTACTTCGGTGTGTTCAATAACCTCTACGTCATCGCTTGAAATAAGATATTCAAACTCAAGTTCGCCAAGGTTTTGATATTCCTCCCTTTTGGCTTCTTCATACTCATCCCACCATACTTTTACAATACCATTCTTTTGTAATAGAGCATCATGGAACCAAGAGTAAAGAACCTCCCAGCCCGGATTATCTTTTGTAAAGACGTAGTTGACGTAATCCGTGGCCTGTTCTGCCGCTTGTACGTCTTCCGGGCCGTGAGGGGTAAACTTAACCATCTCATCGCCAGAGGCAAATACCCTCATAAGAGAAGGCTTAATCCATTCAATTGTATCCTGAACAGTGGAATCAACGTATTGACTGCGGCCCTCTACCTCGTTACCAAAGGGCAAAGCATAGTAGTATTCTTGAGCCTTTTCCCGCTGTTCCGATATCTCGCCATCATACCCAAGGGAGTCTGTAATCTCTCCTTGAATTCTTGATATCAGTTCTCTTTCTTTATCAGACAATTCCGTAATTCCTATAGGTTATATCGCTAGTCCATTCGGGGTCAGACCCGGCTATAGCGTAGCGTTGTGATTGGAAGGCGTACCTTGTGGCGCTCATTAAGTCATCTCTTAGCGCAACAACCTTACCTTCTTTTCTGTGGTACATTCTAAACTCTTCAAACCAGTCAGACAGGGTAGAGAATACTTTAAAGTTTCCCTGCTCCATGCTCTGTAGCATAGCCATAAGCCCTTCCTCTACTGAGTTAGAGCCTTTCTTTTCTCCCAACCCCGGAGGATTGGTGAAGTGTTGCATTAGGAAGTTACACCCTAAACTTCTATATTGCTCGGCAAGGCCGGGGTTTCCCATGCTATCCCTGCGATTTCCGTCATGCGGGTAGGCTATCGGAATAAAATAAGGACGTTGCCTTATCACCTCGGAGTGTACCGTTGGGCTTGCCTTGGATGCTCTATAGCAGTCGTATATGTAGAAAGTATCACTTTCATTATCTATCGCGCACCAAACAACAGCCGTGGGGTGATCCCAACCAAAGTCTATGGCCGCAATTCTGGGCCAATGATCCTGTATTTCTATTGGATCAATCATCAAATCTTCTTCGTTTAGCGGGAAAATAAGTCCAGAGCCGATAGACGGTCTGCCAAATCTACGCATCTCCCTCTCATGGGGAGAGTAAGCAGAGAGAATCTGCTCCATCACATCTTCAGAAAGATGTCCTTTCTTACCTTTTAACGATTTAACCTGTTCTGAGGCATGATCCCATGTGGCGTTGGTTAGGCTTTGCCCCCTCTTTATATGATTCATAAAGGCGGCGACTGTTTCAGTCATGCCGTTTTCAGGGGTGAATGTCATATAGACCATTCCCTTTCTGTCTAGGGTTCGCGTGACGGCCTGTGAGTACAGTTCTCTAGATGGTTCCTCGTCCAACCATACCACATCCACTGATCTTCCCTGCCACTTGTCTACGCCCATCTCATAGGCTTTAAAGTGTAAAGAAGAGTTCTCACCGGAAATATGCCGTATAAGGGCTACGGACTTGGCGTTTGGAACCCCGGGCTTGCGTTCAGTTTTTATAATACATTCTCTAGGAACAGCGCCGGAGCCAAAGGCTTCTGGATCATCGGGAGAACCCAATAGTTCTGCTTGTACAATATCTCTGGTGGTTTCGTTAGATACACCACCGGCCCATGCTGTGATGGCTTTGCTGAATCTTCTACCCCTCCACCATTTAGGATATAGTCCTGTAAGGTGGTAGGCCATCTCTGCGGCCCCACAATAAGACTTTCCTATACGGTTAGCCGCCATCAATAAGCGTTGGTTATTACCTACCCCTGTTTCGTGGAATTCCTGTTGGTATGGGTACGGATCGTAGAAGTCGATCTTATTGTATCGTTCACGCTTTCTTAGTTCTTTTGCTATTTCTACCGCTTTTTCTACGTCCACTGGTACAGATGATTGTATTGGCATTAGTCATAATCCCATCTTTTCTTTAGCAGTATGGGATCAAAGTATAGCAACGATTGATTCCAAATATCATCACTTGCTATAGGTAAAGTATCCTCATCTCTTTGCGGTAAAAATCCACCAGTAGACTGCACCTTTCTAAAAGCGTCCTCTAGCAACCCTTGAGTATTTGGAGTAGTTGCCCTTGTCTGTCTTTGAGTTTGGGGAAATAATTTCCCAATTTGAGTAGAAGAAACCTGTCGCGGCGCTTGGCTTTGCGGGAATGACGGTTGAGAAACCCCTGTAAACTTTGGAGCAATTCTATCTGTGTAGTAAAAGTTACGCTGTTTTATTTCTTCTGCTGGTTTGGTACTCTGCCTTACCCTCTCGTTTTCCCTTGCCTGAATATATTTGGGCGTTATTTTATTTTCGGTAAAATCAAATGAATCCCAGTTTCCAGATAAAAACGCTTTTCTTGCTCTTGAGAGAACGTGTTCAGGAACCCCTTTATAACCTTTGCCTTGGTGAACATTGCTCTGCAAATCTAACACAAGACCCCTAGAATTTAGGCGCGAAAGTATACGCTCCATATTGCTAAGGCTTAAATTTTTATTAGGGTCTATTTGCCGCTCAAAAACTTTTCTAAACTGTTGTTCATTTTCTGGAACAAGGTCAATATTTTTTTTGGCTAACAAAGTTTTTATCCATTCTTTAGCGGTTTTTTGATCCTCCTGTTCATCCGCCCAAGATAGAACTTCGCTAAAAAACCTAGCCATCAGTTAAGAGGGCCAACAAGGGCTTCCAGTTCTCGTTGTAATTCCTCCGTTGATTTTTCTTCAACGTGTGAGACTTCCTGTTTAATCTTCTCAGTGGGTTTAAGACCAGCCCTGTCCAGTATATCCTTGACAGCACCAAGCCTCACAGACTCGCTCTCAGCGCCTTCTGAGAGGTTTTTGAGAACCATCAATGCACCGGGTACACAATCCTGAATCATCTTGCGGGTGCGTTCCTCAATCTCTCTGGCAAACTGATTCTTTAACTCATACCCTCTTTGCTTGGGATGGGAATACCCTGCAATCTGTGCGGCTTTAGCGGCACACCCATGCAGACAGTATTGTTCAATAAATATCTCTTGTTTCTCAGTCCTCATAAGGGCTTCCTATAATTCCAAGGGCGGCGGCTAAAGACCCAGAAGCGCCAATGCGGGACGGTGAAATAGCATCCACAGAACCCAAAATAGCAGAAATGTCGGCTTCATCTTCGTCTGATAAGTATTTGTATTCTTGTTTCTTTTTCTGTTTCTTTTGAGATTGCTTTGCGCTCTCAAGAGTAACCTCTTTACCTTCCGTTTTTTTCGGTGGTTTGTATTTGGGAACTGGTTCTGATTTTAGTTTCTCTAGTTTTGTGTCTTGTTTTCCGCCAAAGTTTACAGCCTTTTGATCTCCTATACCCACGATAGCATCTGCACTACCCGGAATCTTCTGACCAAATATATCCTGCTTGTCAGTTCCAAACATCTTGGCAGTGCCATCTTTATTAACCTTGATTATAGCATTAAATCCNCCTAAAAGATAGTCCTGTTTACCCGCAGGAGANAACTGAAACAANACACCATCTGTTCCCTGAACGACACTTNTNCTTGGGATGNCTAGATTNTTAGACCAGTTNGGGTCGTATTCNTCCANAACCCTCAACCATTCNTCTGCTGANTTGGGGCTGTGTTTGGCATTTAGCCTTCTTAANGNACCAAACTGTCTTGAGGAAACAATATCATTAAATGAGTTTCCTGCAACCCTAGTATTCTTTTTGTTAATGAACAGGGCATCAGATGGGGCTTTTCCTATAAATCCTCCGCCAACACCGCCCCACGCTTCATCTGACATATCGTAGATCAGGTCTGAGTCTACGTCATCAAACATTAACTTAGACAAAGAGCGATCAAAAGGGAGTTCTTCCCCGAAATTTTTCTCAGCCCAACTCCTTAGAATCTCTGGGGCTTCTCCCATCATCCTGCCGTGTACGATGTTTTGACCTAACTGCCCATGTATTTTTCTGGCAGAGGCTCTCATACCGGCGTTAATTTCGTCTGTAAAGCCACCCTCTCTTCCCAACTTTTGCAGTGCTTGGTAGTTGGCAAACTCTTCCCTTAAAGTATTTTCAGTACCCTTGGAGATTGGGGCATCTTTGTAAAACTGTCTAGCAAAATCCTTGGTTGTTTCAAGCATACCCAGAGCCGCATTTCTACCTGCTCCCAATACCTCTTGACCCCCATAAAATCCCGGCACATAGTTCCTTAAATTCTTGACATACTGGCTGACTATTTTAGGAAGCCCCATACCCGCTATTTCTGCGGTGGCTATAGTAGCATCTCCGAATGTTGGGGATTGAGTTTTGTCAATGGTCTTACCAACTACATCAGCAACACCACCCACCAAATTTCTCCAGTTTAACAGATTTTCCGCTCTGCCTTCTGGAATGTTATGAGTCATCGCAGGCTCTACAAAATCGTATACCCTAGACTTTAGAGTATTATCATCGACTATAGGGCGAAGGCCGCGATACGGGTCTTGGGCTAAAGGTATTAGATTGGGCTGTTCTGCCAACTCATTAACCATTTGCCCACCGGCTTTTTGATAGCCCTGTTGCGCTATATATTCCTCCAATAGCCCTCTCTGGTCATCTGCGTACTGACCCCCCATCCTCTCCTGTAATTGCTGTAGTAGTGTCTTAGCCATATATTAGAGAATTCTTATGAAGGGTAAAATGTCCTGATGGTGAGTGGATACAATATAACGCTATTGCGCGAAAAAAAAATGGGGTCGCCCCGGGGTCGCCTAACGCGCCCGCGCCACGCGCACATAAAGGAGGCCAGACTAGCAGGGTTCAGTTGAGCAGTAGACCAGAATCGGCGGATTTATTTTGCCATAGATAGTAGCAAGACTTTACGCCGTTACCATGCCGGGAGAATAACCTACTATTGCAGTGTGGTATTATCTGTGGATGGTCTGAGAGAGTGTGTGAGTGTGTGTCAGGAATGTCATAAACTCACTTAATAACACCCATAAAAACACCGTATGCAGAAAGTTTGGTTCAGGTATTGACCACTACTCTATAGTGTGCATAATCCGCTTTACTACTCAATCATATAGGACTAATCAAATGAAACTATTTACTGACATTCTATTCTTCGGTGTTTCATACGGTGGTATCGCCCTCACAATCTACTTAATCATAGGACTGTAATTATGCATACATTTGATGACCAACCATGCGACATTAACGGCAATCCGATTTCTTATAAAATGGAAACCCTCTTAGAATGGGGCCATTTCACAGAATCAGAAGCGAAAGCCTGCGTTAGGGATTTAGACCTTAATCAGCATGAAGCGGATGAAGGCGTTTACAGTTACGAACATTCGCCAAAGTATCCCGGCCTTTTCTGCATAGTAAAATACACGTAAATCGCCCTTTCAATCAACCTGAGCGCCCCGGTATATCTGGGGCTTTTGGGTGCAAACACTCAACATAGGAAAGCAAAATGGAAATTGACTATATCTATATTGATGAAAACGGCTTGACTGTTACACGGTTAAAGCCTCAAAAGACTGTCGAGGAATACCGCGCCCATAGTGGTGGACTATTCGATGATGATCTGATAGACTCTATTGACGATTTAACCGGTGAATAACAATGCTCAGATTCTCAAAAATGCACGAATGGAGCAATGACTGGCGCACCGTCTGGAACGCCAAAGGCAACCACGAAACCGAGTACGACATAACCGAGCAGGACGCGCTCTACTATGTGACTATTCACCAATATGGGAGATTCGTTCAGGACACGGGGGCTTTTGCCTACCGTAAGGATGCTGTAAAATGGGCGAATCAGGACAATGATTACTTAGACGGAATCTAAACCACTAGACGCGCCCCTACGGGGGCGCAAGGATTTAAAATGCTAGAGCAAATCAAGATAAGCAAAATGAGCGGTAAATTATTGGGCATTGGCGCGATTAACACCGATACCACAACAAACGAATTCTGTATCCGCCAGAAAGAGACAGACACGATATGCGGTAAATGCTACTCACACAAAATGCTTTCAACCTATCGCAAGTCTTGTGTTCCGGCCTTTCAGCATAACTCTAGGCTACTGTCTGAATTGATAGACTGGGATTTATTGCCAGTGATTAATCAAGCCTATTTCAGATTTAATGGGCATGGCGAATTAATCAACATGGCACACTTCCAAAACATCGTGAATATTGCCCGGAAAAACCCGCATTGCAATTTCGCACTGTGGACTAAACGCGCCTCAATTGTACGCCAGTTTAAAGAAGAATTACCGGATAATCTTATTCTGGTATTCTCAAATCCTAGGATCGATAAGGTTATTTATATTCCTAGGGGTTTTCATAAGGTTTTTAACAACGTATCCNCAGACAGTGATATAAAACAAAATTGCACCGGGAAGAAATGTATGGACTGTTTACTGTGCTACCGCAAGGGTTCTGCAACGGATGTTATTGTTGAGGCCGTAAAGTAACTAAATTAAAAACTGGTCTTACCATTGAACCGCCTATAATGGGCGGTTTTCTTTTGGGTCTAGGATAACGGTATAACACGCCCTATGAGGCCCGTAGTCGCGCTGTACGGCCTGATTACGACCTACTAGTACCATCCCCTAGGGTCAGGTCTATCTCACGTCTGACGGCCTTAGAATCGCGCTGGTAGGCTGTCTTTGGTTTATGCCTATATCCCTTATAATTATCATGGGAGTGCTTCTGCACTAGGTTTCGGCGTCTGGCCCTTGTCTGGCGGTCTGAACTCATAACCAATTCTGTACCATTAAATTTTAAGCATAATTGTCAATAAGACCGGACTGCCCGGTAGCCGTTCACGCTATCCTCTTTTGGGAATCACTGCGCGGGATAAGAGTCTAGGTTTATCAGGTGTAATTATTTTTACAGGCTACGAAACCTGCGCCCTTTATGGCAGTTATGCCTGTTTACCGGCCCGTCTTAAGGCCCCTAGAATCAATAACTGCTAGTCGGTAGATGGNGGCACAGTCGAGCCACATAATTAAAAGAGTCTACCACTCAATGACTTATTCTAATTCAAAAAGGTATTTCTGTCAATACTTTATCTATTAGGAATTATCCCTTTAATATCAATGACTTAAATTAATTAGATAAAAATGTGCCAATTGTTGTTGACAGGCTTGCGACTACCGTGTTATCCTTCAGTTACACACTCAAAACAGAATAAAGAAAATGAATATTTTTTATACAGACATTTGCGCTCAACAATGCGCCAAGAATATGTGCGATATCCATGTCAACAAAATGATTCTGGAAACAGCACAATTGCTCTCAACAGCCCATGCCGAACACGGTACATGGGTCGAGGGAATGTACAAACCTACTCATAAAAACCATCCTAGCGCCATCTGGGCGCGGGAAACAGGCGGTAATTATGCGTGGTTGTATGAGCATTTTGATTCCCTGATTGCCGAGAAACTACACAGGACAGGCAAAGTCCACGCCAGTTCGCGGCTACTGACTGCACTGTATGAGATACCAAAGCCCCTGTATTCCTCTATAGGGTCTCTAACTCCCATGCCACAGTGTATGCCGGATGAATTCAAGACAGAAGATTCTACGGTGGCGTACAAAAAATACTACGTTGCCAAACTGTTGGAATGGATCAGCCGTGACAAGCCATTAAAACCCAAGTGGACTAATGCTTCTATCCCAGAATGGATATCCCATACTGGATATATACAGAACGCTTGAAACATGGTACAATAGAAACCTATTATGGGAGAATAAAATGAGCGGTGCAAACTTAGATGGCTATAACTTCGCATGGAAAAAATCAACCCTCAAGTCTGATCTTGAAAAAAGGGTTGACAAACTGGAAGAAAGCATGAGAGAATTGGTGGCAGTATTAGCACTTATGAATCAAACGATGGATCAACTAGAAGGAAAAGAAAATGCTAACTAAAGAAAACTTTGATGATGTAAAATGGGATTTAATGAACTATTCCACCAAGTCAATGCACAGATATATCAAGGAATCTACCATCGAAAAAGTTTGGGAATTACTTGATAAAGAGATTGACTTTGAAGAGATTGCAGACTATACTTACGATAATTACGGGGAATAAAATGTTTGATCCAGTCGAAAGAGATTTTAACGCCTTCTCAAAAGCACAGTCTTATGCCGAGGATTTTGATGAGGCGGTCAATGAGCGGGTGCGTCAAGAGGTTGACAAGTTCTTTGATGATCTGGTGGTGAACGACGTTGACGTTTACCTTGGGGGAGATAACAGCATCGTGCTAGAGTTAAACGGCAACGGCTTTGTGCTGACCGCTGAGGCTTTGTCAAAACTGTCTGACCTCAGTACATGGACTTTGCAGGAATACGACGATGCCCTCTCAGAAGAGGATGACAAACAGCGGCAATGGGACTAGCGGAAAATAGACAGGTGATGCTGGCATCTGAGAGTCTGGTGGGGGCGCTAGTTCGACCTCCATTCCACCCCCACTAGACATCCAGTATGTTTGTTACTGATAAAAAGAAATGGAGGGATACGATAGATAGATTTGATATGGAAAAAAGGGCATTAAGAATACTCAGAAATATCCCCAAAAGAATGGTGGCAACTGTACGCCACCAAGGGGATGTGGAGTCTGAAACAATGATGAGGAGCGCGGTTAAATGTCTTGATATTCTATCCCGCTCCCGCAGAACAACAAACAAGATGATGATTGAGGCTTGGAAAATATACTTGCGTGTCCAGAACATGACTGGTACAATACCACAAAAGTTCTTAGACAATGACCATAACAACCCTATGCGGGTTGAGACTTCAAACAAAGTCAGGATCAAGGGAATGGATTGGAGTAAGTTTTACAACACTCACCTCAAATCATTCGATCAATATTACCGACACGGTGGCAACTGGAGATACGGCAGATGGAAATCACAGAAAAAGAATTAAAGCGGTACGATAGCGTTGGATCAGTTGAGCGTAAGGTCAGGCCGTCTAATGATTTTACCAGTGAAGTCTTTGACTTTTTCTTCAATGAAGAACAATTGCAGGGGGTTAAACTCCCATTCAGACAGTTTGATGACAAGTTCAGACTGCGCGGGGAAGAACTAACCATCCTTGCAGGGATTAATGGCGCGGGGAAATCCCTTTTTGCCTCTCAGTGTTTGCTGTCTGCTATGGAGCAGGGGCATAAGTGCCTATCAGTATCGCTTGAGATGAGTCCTAAAGCACAGTTGGCTAGGATGTGGCGACAGGCATCACTCCAGAATAAACCGGACATGGAAGCAGGGTTGCAGTTCACCAAATGGAGTAATGATAAACTGTGGTTCTATGACCAACACGGCACAGTCAATCCGCGAGTCCTGCTGTCTGTCATGCGTTATGCTTATGACAAACTAGGCATTGATGTATTCCTAGTGGACTCTTTGATGACCATGAATCTCAACAGCGACGATTGGAATGGGCAAAAGAACGTGGTGCAGGGGCTTGCCAATACAGCAAGACAGTTAGGAGTACACGTTATACTGGTGGCCCACGCTAGGAAGGGTCAGTCAGTCAAGGATAGGCTAGACAAGTGGAGTGTCGCCGGGTCTGCTGACATCACTAACAGGGCAGACAACGTAATCATTCTGGGCAGAGTGCATGATGACCCAGAGATTGACGCATACCTAAGTCTTTGTAAAGCAAGGCATTTTGATGGGGCTGAGATGGACTTGGATTTGAAACTTGACTTAGCCTCAATGAACTATTACCATGACGGGCAATTACCCAAAGCCATATTGAAAACTCCACCTAAAGGTGGTATAATGGGGGAGTTGGACAGAGTGGCACTAACTGAGGGAATCAATGAAAACATCATCCGCAAAGTCCAAGGGCAGAAGGCTTCAGCAATGGGTCAGGTCGCTCTTAATTAGCACCTTTGATCTGGAGCCAGATGATGTACACTCACGCAGTATGGGAGCCGGGGGTGAGGATGTTATGCTCTCCCCCAAGGCTAGAGCAATCTTCCCCTACAGTATTGAGTGCAAGAACGTGGAGAAATTAAATTTGTGGGAGGCTTGGAAACANGCAGAAGCAAACGCAGGGGGCTACGAACCCTTGCTAATCATAAAACGCAATAGGCAAAAACCTTTGGCAGTCGTAGATGCCGAACACTTTATAGGAGTTTTAAATGAAGATGACAGTACACCCCCTTGATCGGGGATTTATGGATGAGTTCTTTTCCCCAATGAAATACCGCACCTACAGTGGAGAGCGGGTCGAGGGTAAGGGAACCAAAGATGAACCATTTATCATTCACCGGCAAAAATTAGTTGACAATGTGTATCATGGGTGGTATGATGACGATGGTGGATATCACGAAACTTTAGTTAAAGACGAGGAATAAAATGGAATATTATGAGGTTGCATTAAAGAGGCCGTTTAAGGAATCTGAACTTTGTTGGAGGGAAGGTTACGGCAAGAAGGGCAAGGCTCTTGTCTATGTTACTGCCCGAACCTGTCAAAACAGGCTAGATGAAACATTTACCCCCGCCGGATGGCAAGTATCATACGATTATTTGGGGGATAGGATGGTCTGTACTATTTCCTGCTACATAAAAGGCCAATGGATAAGCAAGTCCGATGGCGCGGGAGACACTAGCATAGAAGGTGAGAAGGGCGGAATATCAGATTCATTCAAACGCTGTTGTGTCGCGTGGGGAATCGCCAGATATCTCTACTACCCTCCCTCCTTTGATGCAAACCGCAAACCCGCAGAATGGGCTACCCCAGAAGGTTATGATAAACTCATGGCGGAACGTCACAACAAAGACATTGACAAATGGAGAAAAGAATATGAAGATTCGCTCTAAGAACAAGAAGGAGAAGCAGTACGATCAGTTGCAGTTGGATCAAGCAAGGCGTGACTTGGCTGAACAGGCGGTGAAGTTTTCTCAGGAGTTTGCTGAGTGTGAGGGTGATGTGTTCTACTCTACCTTCAGGGAGTTCTCAAACAAGGCTTGGCATTACGAGAGGGAAAAGGAAAACGCCGCGATGCCGAAGGTTGGGCCGACTTGGGATTGGGAAAACAACGTATGTGGAGCATATAGATACAATGAAATTTAGAACTGAACTAGGCGAAACTATTTTTAAGCAGAAGTACGCAAGCAACCCTTATGAAACTTGGGAGGACAAAGCACACACCGTAGTCAACAATGTATGCGGGACATACGATGGTAAGAAGAATAACTTGATGTCCAAGTCTGACCAAGATCAATTGGTTCAGTACATATCTGACTTTAAGTTTATGCCCGGTGGCCGATACCTGTGGTACGCAGGGAGAGAGGCGCGGTTCTACAATAACTGTTACTTGTTGAGGTTGGAAGAGGATACAAGAGAGGAGTGGGCCAGTGTGACACAGAGAGCCATGTCCTGCCTGATGACAGGCGGAGGCATTGGTGTAGATGTTTCTGTGGCAAGACCGTCTGGAAGGCAACTGCGGCGCACAGGGGGCGTCGCCTCTGGCCCCATTCCCCTTTTGTACACCTTGAACGAGGTAGGTAGAAACGTCATGCAGGGTGGCAGTCGTAGGTCTGCCCTGTATGGCTGTATGAACTGGCAACATGAGGATGCCGCCAATCTACTTGAGGCTAAGAACTGGCACAACATGAAGGCCGGGGATACTACCCTGTCTGCTCTTAAACAGGCAGACTTTAACTTTCCCGCTCCATTGGATATGATGAACGTCAGNCTGAACTATGATGATGCGTGGCTNAANACTGANGCGCGGGGNTCTGATCCCATCTTTGTTAAGAATGTGCGTCAGGCTATGATGACAGGCGANCCGGGATTCAGTTTTAACTTTGGAGAGAAAGAAAATGAAACGCTTAGAAATGCTTGNACGGAAATTACNAGTGAAGATGACAGTGATGTCTGTAATCTTGGCTCTGTTAATCTTGCAAACATTGATTCTATCGAAGANTTTCGTGAAGTGGTTGGGCTTGCGAGTAAGTTCTTGGTATGTGGACTTATCAGGGCGCAACTACCTTACGAGAAAGTGGAAGAGGTAAGACAGAAGAACAGTCGTATAGG
>FUFK010039948.1_pt1 | contig 21414 bp, 16 predicted proteins | sample 1021851 | NCBI WGS metagenome assembly FUFK01 (sample SAMEA51879418, study PRJEB19060) | metagenome
TGAGCATTCACATATTGCGGCATCAGACATTAATGAAGCAGGCCATAATTCTTCTGCTGAAGTGACCATGGAAGATGTAGTTGACCCTACAGATATCAATATTTACCGCAACCTGGCTGGTGGTGTTACGACCATTCAGCTATTACATGGTTCTGCAAACCCCATTGGAGGTAGATCTGCGATCCTGAAATTAAAATGGGGAGCTCCTGCAGATGAATTGATCTTCGAACAGGCACCACCGTTTATCAAATTTGCACTTGGTGAAAACGTAAAACAATCAAACTGGAGCGGGAATCGCTTTCCGCAAACCAGAATGGGTGTGGAACAGGTATTTATAGACTACTTCAGTCGTGCTAAGGCTTATGAAAAAGAGAAGCAGGCTGCTGGAGACAATTTCAGAAAAGATCTTGAAATGGAAACTCTTGTAGAGATTCTTAATGGCGAACGCTTTATCACTTCCCACTCTTATATCCAAAGTGAGATCAATATGTTGATGAAAGTTGCTGAAATGTTCGATTTTAATATCAACACGTTCACTCACATTCTTGAAGGCTACAAAGTGGCCGATAAAATGAAAGAACACGGTGTTGGTGCTTCAACGTTTTCAGACTGGTGGGCTTATAAGTACGAGGTGAACGATGCTATTCCTTACAATGCAGCGATCATGAACGATGCAGGTATTACCGTAGCCATTAATAGCGATGATGCTGAAATGAGTCGCAGACTAAACCAGGAAGCCGCAAAAAGTGTTAAGTATGGTGGAATGAGCGAAGAAGACGCCTGGAAAATGGTTACGATCAATCCTGCAAAATTACTACATGTAGATAATTTAGTTGGAAGTATAAAAACCGGAAAACAGGCAGATCTTGTCTTATGGAATGATCATCCACTTTCAATTTATGCTGTTCCGGAGAAAACAATGGTAGAAGGCGTTGTTTATTTTGACAAGGATAGAGATCTGGAACTTCGTAAGGAGATTCAGAAGGAAAGAAGCAGTCTTATAAGCCAGATGCTGAAGGAAAAGAACAGTGGAGTTAAAACGCAACCAGTGAAAAAGAAAGAAAAGCAGCATGTGCACTGTGATCTTTTAGAAGCTGTAAAATAATATACTGAAGATGAAAAAATTAAATTTATACATAGGATTGCTGAGCTTACTTTTTTGCGGAAATAGTTTTGCACAGCAAACCCCGGCACCAGAACAGGCGGAAGCGATTAGCATTGTAGGTGCTACCGCTCACATTGGAAATGGTGAAGTAATCGAGAATAGCCTTATCATTCTTGAGGCTGGCAGGATTACCGAGATCATTGCCGCAGATCTCACCAAAAGACAATATCCAGGTAAACAGATCGATGCTACTGGAAAACATGTCTATCCAGGGATTATCGCTCCAAATACCACGCTTGGATTAGTAGAGATTGCTTCTGTAAAAGCTACGGAAGATCAGGATGAAATGGGTGACATGCTGCCAAATGTAAGAAGCCTCATCGCCTATAATACAGAAAGTAAGATCGTAGAATCCATGAGACCCAATGGTGTACTTCTGGGACAGGTGGTTCCTCGAGGCGGGTTGATCTCCGGAACTTCTTCCATCGTACAATTTGATGCATGGAACTGGGAAGATGCTGCTGTAAAAGCTGATGATGGCCTGCATATCAACTGGCCCGATTCATTTAGACGTGGTCGCTGGTGGAGAGGTGAAGACCCGGGGCTTAAGCCTAATAAAGAGTATACCGAAGAAATTCAGAAATTATCAGATTTCTTCGCTTCCTCAAAAGCTTATCTAAATGGTGATAGAAATGATCAAAACCTGCCATTTTTAGCCATGGAAAAAGTTTTTAGCGGAGATAAAAAGGTATTTATTCATGCTGATGGTGAAAAAGAGATCCTGGATATTATTCAATTTAAAAAAGAAAATNAGCTTTCTTCTGTAGTAATTGTTGGAGGTTACGACGCACTTGCNATCGCTTCAGANTTGAAGAATGCAGAGATCCCGGTATTNGTAAACAGACCGCACAGTACTCCAGATAATGCTTACGAAGATTACGACCGGCCATATAAACTGGCAAAATTACTGCATGATGCAGGAGTTATGGTTGGACTAGAAAGCAGCGGACANATGGAACGTATGAATACCAGAAATCTACCTTTCTATGCTGGAACGGTAGCTGCATTTGGTATGGATAAAGAAGATGCTCTGAGTCTTATTACCGCCAATAATGCAAAGATCCTTGGAATCGACAGCGATTACGGAACTCTAGAAAAAGGGAAATCTGCAACCCTGTTCATTTCTGAAGGTGATGCACTGGACATGCGTACAAATATTCTTTCGCATGCATTTATTGACGGAAGAGAACTTAGCCTTGAAACACATCAAACTGAACTTTGGAAACGTTATTCCAAAAAATACAGCGAGCAGGAATCTGAGTAATTAAACTAATTTCAAAGTTGCCCGAAGGATTGGAATGGAAATGCTGCAAAGCTTCCACTCTACTCTTCGGGCAACTTTTTTTATGCCTAATATCTACTTACTTTTGTGACTATGTTGAAAAAGATCACCAGTCTGCAGAACAAGGAAGTGAAGTGGTTGCTTCAGTTGCAGGAGAAATCAAGAATTAGAAGAAAGGAAAATGCATTTCTCGTTGAGGGCTTGAGGGAAACAGGTCTTGCGGTAGCCCATCACTACGAACTGCTTCACCTTTATTATGTTCCTGAAAAAATAGAGTTTCAGAAGGTGCTTGATCTTGTAAAAAAAGGCGATCAACATACAGAACAGATCACTGAACTTTCCCAGGACGTATACGAGAAGATCGCTTATAGAGGTAGTACCGAAGGAGTTATCGCCATTTTTCGTACCCGTGAAAATAAACTGGAAGATTTAGACTTTAGCTCAACTTCTCCTTTAATCCTGATCGCTGAAGCACCCGAAAAGCCAGGGAATATTGGCGCAATCTTAAGAACTGCAGATGCTGCTGCGGTGGACGCGGTCATTATTGCAAACCCTAAAACAGATCTCTATAATCCAAATATTATAAGGAGTAGCGTAGGTTGTGTTTTCACCAATAAGATCGCCACCGGGGAAACTTCAGAAATCATAGAATTTCTACGGAATAAGAACATTAATATTTATGCGGCCATTTTACAAGCTGCGAAACCTTACCACGAAGTTGATTTAAAAGGAGCCACAGCAATCGTCGTTGGAACCGAAGCTACAGGGCTTAGTGATGAATGGCGCGAACAATCCCTGCAAAATATTATCATTCCTATGCAAGGCGCTATCGACAGTATGAACGTTTCGGTCGCAGCTGGCATTCTCATTTTTGAAGCACGAAGACAACGGGGCTTTAATCTTTAAACTTTATAATTTGCAAGCTGAAACTCTTTATTACATCATCCTTGGAGTCGTAATCGCTGATTTTCTTTTCGACACCCTCCTTGATACATTGAATGCTAAACATTTCAATGACCCTATTCCTTCGGAACTGGCAGATGTGTACGATGATGAGAAGTATGAAAAGTCTCAACGATACAAAAAAGAACGTTTTAAGTTCGGTCTGCTCTCCTCTGGTTTTTCAGTACTTCTTACTATACTCTTTCTGGTTTTCGAAGGCTTTGCTGCGGTAGATGGGATTGCACGTGAGTTTTCCAGCAATCCTATTATAATAGCTCTTATATTCTTCGGGATCATCATGATTGGTAGTGACCTGCTAACAACGCCTTTTTCCTGGTACAGTACTTTTGTGATAGAAGAAAAATATGGATTTAATAAAACCAGTAAAAAAACATTTCTTATTGATAAATTAAAAGGTCTTTTAATGATCATCATCGTAGGCGGTGGAATCTTAGCATTAATCATTTGGTTCTATCAGATAGCAGGGGAAGATTTCTGGTGGTACGCATGGATACTCGTATCTGTGTTCGCGGTTTTCATGAATATGTTCTATGCAAAATTGATCGTTCCGCTTTTTAATAAGCAAACCGCTCTGGAATCAGGTAGCTTGAGAACTAAAATCGAAGCTTATGCGGAAAAAGTAGGATTTCAGCTAGATAACATTTTTGTGATCGATGGCTCCAAACGTTCCACTAAGGCCAATGCTTATTTTTCCGGTTTTGGTTCAGAAAAAAGAATTACCCTCTATGACACTTTGATCAATGATTTTGAAGAAGAAGAGATCGTTGCAGTTCTGGCACACGAGGTTGGTCATTACAAAAAGAAGCATATTGTATTTAATTTAATTGCTTCAATAGCTACCACTGGATTCACCTTATGGCTGCTATCCTTGTTCGTAGGTAGTCCCGTACTATCATCTGCATTAAGTGTAAGTGAGCCAAGTTTTCATATTGGCCTGATTGCCTTCGGAATATTATATAGTCCGATTTCAGAAGTAACCGGTCTTATTATGAATTACATTTCGAGAAAGTTTGAATACCAGGCTGATGATTATGCGAGTAAAACTTACAATGCACAATACCTGATAAGTAGTTTAAAAAAGTTATCTGGAAATACATTGAGCAACTTAACTCCTCATAAAACCTATATTTTCGTACATTACTCACACCCGAGTTTACTGCAAAGATTTCAGAATTTGAAGGCAGGTATTTAGTTGTTTACTTTTTATCTTAATTGTACTTTTAACCATATGACCGAGGCTGCGATAGAAAAAGAGAACAAGCAAATTGCAAGGCAATACAAGGAATTGCTGCGTATAAGCTACCAAACCCTTTCCGAAGATGACAAGAAACTCATTCGAAAGGCGTTTGATACTGCGGTAGATGCACATAAGGATCAGCGAAGAAAGTCTGGTGAAGCTTATATTTTCCATCCAATAGCCGTGGCAAAAATAGTTGCTTCAGAAATTGGGCTGGATGCGACTTCGATCGCTGCTGCACTTTTACATGATGTGGTGGAAGACACAGAATATACCCTTTCAAATATTGAAAAAATGTTTGGTGAAACCGTGGCAAAGATCGTTGACGGACTCACCAAGATTTCAAGTCTTAAAAAAGATAAGGATGTTTCCCTACAGGCGGAAAACTTCCGTAAAATGCTTCTTACCCTCAACGATGATGTTCGCGTTATCATTATCAAGATTGCAGACCGCTTACATAATATGCAAACGATGGATGCCATGCGTCCTGATAAGCAGATTAAAATTGCTTCGGAAACCTTATATATTTATGCTCCTCTGGCACACAGGATAGGTCTGTATAACATAAAAACCGAACTTGAGGATCTCGGTTTAAAATATACAGATCCTGAAGTGTATCACGATATCTTAACGAAGATCAAAGAAAGTAAGGAAGATCAGGATAATTATATCAAAGCATTCAGCCGTGTGATCGAAGACTCGCTGGATAAGGAATCCCTGGACTATAGTATTAAAGGCAGACCAAAATCCATCTATTCTATTAACCGGAAGATCCAGACCCAGAATATTAGCTTTGACGAGATCTATGATAAGTTCGCGATCAGGATCATTTATAAAAGTGAACCATCACAGGAGAAGTTCCTGGCCTGGAAGATCTATTCTATAGTGACCGATCACTTCCGTCCTAATCCTACCAGATTAAGAGACTGGATCTCATCTCCTAAATCTACAGGATACGAAGCTCTGCATATTACCGTAATGGGACCAAAAGGCAGATGGGTGGAAGTACAGATTCGAAGTGAACGAATGAATGAGATCGCAGAGAAAGGATATGCGGCTCACTATAAATACAAACAGGGAGATGACAATAAAGAAGAACGAGGTTTCGAAGAATGGGTAACCAGACTTCAGGAAGCACTCGAGAATCCAGATGTAAATGCCGTTGATTTTGTTGAACAATTTAAACTCAACCTGTATAGCAAGGAAATATTCGTCTTTACACCTCAGGGAGATCTTAAATCTCTACCTAAGGGATCAACTCCATTGGACTTTGCTTTCAGCATTCATACAGAAATTGGATTACGAACTCGAGGTGCTCGTGTAAATAGTAAATTGGTTCCTNTAAGTCATGAATTGAAAAGTGGTGACCAGGTGGAGATTATTACATCAGATAATGCTCAGCCTAATGTGAACTGGCTGGATTATGCTACTACCGCAAGAGCCCGTGCAAAGATCAAATCTTCCTTAAAAGATGAGAAGAAAGAGATCGCAGAGGAAGGAAAGGCAGTATTGGCAAGGAAACTAAAAGCACAAAAGATACAGTTCAACGAAAAGTCTATCAACGAACTTGTTGTATTCTTTAATCTGAAAACTAGTCTTGATCTTTTCTATCGCGTAGGTATTGGTAAGATCGACAATCAGTTGCTAAAAGACTTTGCAAACTCTCGCAGCAATTCCCTGGTAAGCTATTTCAAAAGTAAGATCAAAAAGCCACAGGTAGCGGCAGATATTAATAAGGATGAGATCACTGCTAAGTATGACCAACTGGTGTTTGGCAAAGAAGAAGAGAAACTGGATTATAAATTAGCAAATTGCTGTAATCCTATTCCCGGGGATACCGTCTTCGGATTCATTTCTGTAAATGATGGTATCAAGGTTCATAAGAAAGATTGTCCCAACGCATTGCAACTCCAATCTAATTATGCCTACAGGATCATCCAGGCGAAATGGATAGACAGTTCACAACAGGACTTCCAATCTGTTATAAGACTTCAGGGAATTGACAATCTTGGGTTGGTAAGTGAGATCACGAAAGAGATTTCTAGTAACCTGGGTGTGAATATGAAAAACCTGAATTTTGACAGTTCAGATGGTATTTTCAATGGAAGAATTACGCTGGTGGTGAAGAACAATAACAACCTGAATACGATCATCCAGCGACTGAAAAAAATTAACGGCATAGACAAGGTAAGCCGTGAATAAACTTTTACCTTTGCAGGGCAATTATGAGCAAAAAAGTCGTAAATAAGAACGATCAGGCGGTCGTAAAAAACGTTTTCACGAAGTATCTTGAAGACAAAGGACATCGGAAAACACCCGAACGTTTCGCTATTCTTCAGGAGATCTATAATTCTGAAGATCATTTCGATATTGAGTCTTTATATATAATGATGAAGAACAAGAAATATCGAGTGAGCCGGGCAACACTATACAACACGATCGAACTCCTACTGGAGTGCGGACTGGTTAGAAAACATCAGTTTGGGCAGAATCAGTCACAATACGAGAAATCCTATTTTGACCGGCAACACGATCATATCATACTTACAGATACAGGAGAAGTTATTGAATTCTGCGATCCAAGGATACAAAGTATCAAGCAAACGATCGAAGAAGTTTTTGATATTGAAATCAATAAACACTCCCTGTATTTCTACGGAAACAAAAAATCAACCAACTAAGTTTAAGAATTCATGGCTGTAGATTTACTACTAGGTCTTCAATGGGGTGACGAAGGAAAAGGCAAAATTGTCGATGTACTCACCTCCAAATACGATATTATTGCCAGATTCCAGGGCGGTCCTAATGCAGGACATACTTTGGAGTTTGATGGGCAAAAGCACGTTTTACACACTATACCTTCAGGNATATTTCATGATGANAGCATCAATCTTGTTGGAAANGGTGTAGTTATAGACCCGGTCATNTTTAAAAAAGAACTGGATAATCTGGCCAAACATGGGATAGACTATAAATCTAAACTGTTAATCTCCAGAAAGGCACATCTTATTCTTCCAACGCATAGATTGCTTGACGCTGCTTCTGAAGCTTCAAAAGGCAAAGCTAAGATTGGATCTACTTTAAAAGGAATTGGTCCAACTTATATGGATAAAACCGGTAGAAATGGTTTACGTGTAGGAGATCTGGAAATGGCAGACTGGCAGGATCGTTATCGTGCNCTTGCAGANAAGCATGAGAAGATGATNGCATTCTATGATGTGGATGTACAGTATGATCTTAAAGAGCTTGAAAAAGAATTCCGTACTGCGATCGAAACTCTCAAAGAACTTACTTTTATTGATAGTGAAGATTACCTTCACAAGTCTATGAAAAATGGAAAATCCATCCTTGCTGAAGGCGCCCAGGGTTCTTTACTGGATATTGATTTTGGAACATACCCATTTGTAACCTCATCCAATACTACTGCTGCTGGCGCTTGTACCGGGCTCGGAGTAGCGCCACGCGAGATCGGGGAAGCATTTGGAATATTTAAAGCCTACACCACCAGAGTTGGTAGTGGCCCATTCCCTACCGAACTTTTCGATGANACCGGAGAAAANATGGGACGAATAGGTAATGAATTTGGAGCCACTACAGGAAGAAAAAGAAGATGCGGATGGCTGGATCTGGTTGCATTGAAATACGCAGTTCAGGTGAACGGGATCACTCAGTTAATCATGATGAAAGGTGATGTGCTTAGTGGTTTCGATACTTTAAAGGTGTGTACCACTTATAAATATAAAGGTGAAACTATTGATCATTTACCTTTTAATATAGAACCTGAAAATCTTGAGCCGGTNTATACCGAAATGAAAGGCTGGAAAGAAGATCTTACCAAAATGACCAGTGCAAGTACGCTTCCAAAGGAATTCAACGATTATGTTGAATATCTGGAACGTGAACTGGAAACGCCCATAACGATCGTTTCAGTAGGACCAGANAGAAGTCAGACAATTCAAAGAAGCTAGTAATTTACTAACTGANATATATAAGAGCCCCGAACAGGGGCTTTTTTTATTACTGAAATTTAAAATAAACCTGGTTATTATGCTGAAATTTTAATGAACCATAGAGGTAATACATTTGCTATAACTTGCTCAAGATTTAACCCTAGTCACGGAGCATCATGGTATATGACATCTATTCTCACAAAATCATATTAGACACTTAATTCAAAATGATGAGTAGCCTTAATTTCATTGCGNAAATNCAAAAAGCCCCAANATTGGGGCTTTTAAATTCTATGTTATTGAGTTAGCTTAGTCATCTGAATCAGAATCTGAATCATCAGATACGATAAATAAACTAGCAATAGCNGTTGCAGTTTCTGCTGTAATTGGCTCATCAAAAGCCTGAGTAACTGCTTCAGTAACGTCTCCTACAATAGGATTGGCGAAATTTAGTGTAGTAACATCCACTCCACCCTGCATTACATTTTCTTCACCATCATATACTGGCTGAGTAGCTTCTGGCATTCCGTCACCTCTCATGCTTCCAGTAATCCAACCTTCAAGACCTCTAATTCTTCTAATTTCAGAAGCATGACGAGCCTCTACAGAGTGAATTTGAAGCGCTGCTTCTAAGAATGCTGTTCCCATAAGATTAGCAGCCTGTCCTTTATATGCTCTTACCCCAGTATCTTCGAAAGCCTGAGCTAAAGCTAATAATTGCGCATAGGCAGTGTCCTGACCAATTCCATTATCGTTAAATGGGTCAAAAGCGCCACCAGCAGTAAAGTCAAAATTAGGCATAGATACCGGAGTTGCTCCTGCACCTTCTAATCCAGCCTTTAAAAATTCTACGTGTGCATCCTCGTGCTTATAAATCTGCATGTATACAGTTTCTGGTCGTCCAGATGGAAGAACTCCAGAATCAAGAGCTAATCTGTAAAATTCAGCTTCTAGATACTCTAATGTTAAAGCCAGTTGTAAAGCGTCTACTGCAGCATTACCGCTATCCTGAAACATTGCGTTAGCCTTAGTGCTCGCTAATCCAAAAGGTACAGCGGCCATTGCAGCCTTTTTTCCAAATGAACCAAGAGTAGAGAACATTTCTCGCCTCGAACTTGATTTGGTAGTTAATTTTTCAGATGAAAATTCATCTAATAATTTTATAATACTCATAATTTTTCTTTTTAGATGTTAGTGTTTAGGATCCTGTATTCGGTTCTGGAAGGTTATCTGCAGTAAAATCTGTTACAATAAATCCTCCAGCGATTTCAAATACTTCAGATGGATCGTACGCTAGATCTAATCCATTTTCATCGATAATATCATCTCCAGCAAAATCTGCAGAATCTGGGTTCAATAGCGATCTGATCGCCGATGCGTGACGTGCTTCAACAGAAACAATTTTACCTGCTAATGTTAAATAAGTTGCATCTGCAATTCTATCTCCAGCTCCATTGTATGCACCAACTCCGGTATCTTCAAGAGNCATTGCTGTTTGAAGAACAGAGTCTCTACTACTAAAGTCGATAGAAGAAACATCAAATTCAAGATCTGGTAATGTGTTCTCNTCTCCAGCCGCTGCTGTAATCGCCGCTTTAAAGAAATCTCTGTGGATTACTTCATGATTGTAGAGNTCATCCATTATATTTTTTTCTTCATCACTAGCACCTGCATAGTAGTCACCTTCTCGTACAGCTGCATAGAATGCTGCTTCCAATTGTTCCAGTGCGTAAGCGTAGTTCAAAATTCCCACATCTCCACTTCCAAGATCAAATACTGCATCGACTGGTGGCTCTGGTTCTGGTTCTACTGGATCAACAGGATCTGGTCCTCCGACGTCTCCGCCTGGGTTAAACATATCATCATCGCTACATCCGTACAGTAAAAAGCTGGAACCGGCTATACCNAGACCACCTAATTTAATGAACTTCCTNCGCGAATTCTTGTTCGAATTTTTCGGTGATGCATCAACNACATCTACCTTCACTAAGGGTTTTTTCATGATTAAAATTTTAGTTTCTATGGAAACTTACGAAGNGAAAGNCAATTCAGTTTTAATCCAATCGTTAAGATTGTCTTAAATGCCAGNATTTTTTGATTTCCTTAAGGATTATACGCCTTTTGANGGAGTTTTATTAAGATTAATTGGCATACCAAAAATTCTAGTCTCACGTTTATGTGTATAAACCGAAGCATTTAAATTTTGAGTACTTTTGAAAAAAATACTGAATTGCGATACTTCTTTAACGTACTTCTTTGTGTAATTTTCATTCAGGTAGGAATGGCACAAAATAGTCAGGAAATCAACTACGAATCNGATAGAACTTTAAAAAACGAAGCCAGATATCCAGGCGCTTTAATTCTAAGTAAAATTGATAACCAGGTATATTTTGATCATGATGGAATCGAAGTATGGTGTGATAATGCCGTATTTTATAAGGAAGCCAATTTCTTTAAGGCTTATGGTAATATTAGAATGCAGCAGGGTGATAGTGTNAGNATGACCAGCAACTATGCTGAATATAATGGTGATACTGAATTTGCCTTTGCCAGCGGGAAAGTATTAATGAAAAGACCTCAAACNACTCTTGAAACTGACAGTTTGTTCTTCGACAGATTAAAACAGGAGGCATATTACAGAAGTGGTGGAAAGGTTCGAGATACCGCCAGTGTACTTACCAGTAGGATTGGCCGCTATTATATGGAACAGAATAAGTATAGTTTCATTAATGAAGTAGTAGTAACTAACCCGGAATATACTATAAACTCTGAACAACTTGATTTTTATTCTGAAAGTGGTTACGCTTATTTATATGGACCTTCAACGATCAAAAGTGAAACCAGTACGGTCTATTGCGAACGCGGATTTTATGATACCAGAGCTGATAATGGTTATTTCGTTAAAAATTCAAGGATAGATTATGAAAACCGAGTACTGAAGGGAGACAGTCTGTATTTTGATCGTGAAACCAGCTTCGCATCTGCCACAAATAATATACAGGTCATCGACACTATAAACCAAAGCAAAGTCACCGGCCATTATGCTGAAGTTTATAGAGATAAGGATTCTGTTTTTATAACAAAAAGGGCACTTGCCGCAAGCTTACAGGAGAGAGACACCTTGTTTATCCATAGTGATACCATTATGATCACTGGGAAACCTGAGCATAGAATTATTCGTGGTTTCTATGATGTAAGAATTTTCAAAGAAGATCAAACCGGTGAAAACCCTTTGAGCGGGCGTAGTGATTCTATACATTCAGATCAACAAAGCGGACTTTCAAAATTAATTAATCTCGGTCGTTTCGGGGATAAAAAACCGGTATTATGGTCCGGGCTCAATCAAATGAGTGGTGATAGTATTCACCTTCAGTCCAATCCTGAATCTGAAAAACTGGATAGCCTGCTGGTATTTGACAATGCTTTTTTGATTCAGAAGGATACAATAGAAGGATACAACCAGTTAAAAGGAAAGATTCTCACNGGCTATTTTGAAGATAATCAACTACGGGAAGTNATNATTGATAANAANACTGAAACTCTNAANTATNTAAGAAANGATGAGGGNGCCCTTATTTCNATTAATAAAACNCTTGCCAGTTATATACGNATTCTGTTTCAGGATCANCAGATCGAATTNATAGATTATTTAAATGCTGTTCAGGGTAAAATGCCTCCGGAAGATGAAGTTCCTCAAAACCAAAGAACATTAGCTGGTTTCAACTGGCGTGGTGATGAAAGAATTATTTCTAAAGAAGGACTATTTGAAGGAAAACCTGTACCAGAACTTACCAGGATCAAAGGTATCGAAATGCCTGAAACTCCTGAAGAGTTTTTTGATGAACGCGAGGAAGACGACCTCCTACTGGATCAAAATTCCAGACTTAAACCAGAAATTCTAAAGAATAGAGCTAAAGATTCTTTAAAGTATAAAAGCGAGAAGGTTCAGGATTCACTCAAAAAACCCATCGAAGAAATTACAAAACCTGTAANGGACACTCTAACTGGCAACCAGGAATGAAAGAAGATTTTTTAAAATTTCAGGCCCAAACCACTCCTCACCCACTGGCATTAGAGGTAGAAAGTGCCATAGGTAGTTATATAAAGACAAGTGATAGGAAAAATTACCTTGATTTTGTTGCGGGCGTATCAGCCTGTACTCTTGGTCACTCTCATCCAGCAGTGGTAAATGCCATCAAAGAGCAGGCTGAGAAATACCTGCATGTAATGGTTTATGGCGAATATGCACAAGCTCCGGCAGTAGAGCTTAGTAAATTGCTTGCTGAAAATTTACCTGGTTCGCTATCTAAAACCTATCTCGTAAATAGCGGAACTGAGGCGATCGAAGGTGCACTGAAACTTGCTCGAAGGGCTACTGGAAAAACGGGGATCATTGCGGCAAGGCGCGCCTATCACGGTAATACGATGGGCTCCTTAAGTCTAATGGATTTTGAAGAACGGGTAGAACCTTTCAAACCTTTGATAGGAGATGTTTCATTTATAGAATTTAACTCTACTAAAGATCTCCAGAATATTAACGATCATACAGCATGCGTTATTCTGGAAACAATACAGGGTGGTGCCGGNTTTATCCAGCCTGTAGATGATTACCTNCTGAAAGTAAAAAAACGTTGNGANGAAGTGGGCGCCCTACTTATTCTGGATGAAATACAACCTGGTTTTGGAAGAACCGGCAAATTATTTGGGTTTGAAAATTTCGGGCTTGTTCCTGATATCCTGGTAATGGGAAAAGGAATGGGCGGAGGATTGCCAATTGGAGCCTTCACAGCTTCAGAAGAGGTCATGGATTTACTTATGGACAACCCCAAAATGGGACATATCACCACTTTTGGAGGTAATCCGTTAATTGCTTCCGCAGCACTGGCTACTCTAAAAGAGCTTCTTGGCACAAGTCTTATTTCTGAAACCTTGCAAAAAGAAAAGCTCTTCAGAAAACATTTACAACATCCACTNATTCAAGAAGTTCGAGGAAGAGGATTAATGCTGGCAATCATTTTAAAGTCTGCCGAAATTGCAGACCAGCTGGTCCTAAGAGCAAAAGACGAACAATTGATCTTATTTTGGCTGTTGTTCGAAAAGCGNGCAGTAAGGATCACTCCACCCCTGACAATATCTTCTGAAGAAATTTTGAAAGGATGTGGCATTATTGTTGACATACTGGAAGAGTTAAATAGCAATATTGAAGCTGTTAATTAATTTGTTAACAACAATGCAGGCGGGCGTGCCTATTGCCCTTATTCCTTTTTAACTTTATTAATAGTAGAAATCCCATAATCACTCTCTTATGCANTTGAGCCATAACGAAGAAGATAATTTCTCTCTNGATCGCTTCGAATCCATGNTAAAGACNAATGANGTNCTTTTCTTNGATTCNAANGAATTTGAGAATATCATCAACCATTACATGGAGAATGGCAAGATTGCTCTTGCCAAGAAAGCGGTGAAAATGGGTCTCGCCCAGCATCCTACTTCAGTCAATCTAAGATTATACAANGTTGAGATCCTGGTNTTTGAGGATAAACTGGATCTTGCCGACAGCATACTTAATGAGCTGAAGAACCTGGAATCTTCCAATGAAGAGATNTATATTCAAAAGGCNCAGATCTATTCCAANCGAGATATGCACGCTGAAGCTATTACGATGCTGGAAGCCGCTCTGGAGATCACGCTTGAAGATGCTGAGATATTTTCGCTCATCGGGATGGAATATCTGTTTCTCGAAGATTTTGAAAATGCGAAATATAGCTTTATGAAATGTCTTGAGGCAGATGATGAAGATTATTCTGCACTTTACAATATCATGTACTGCTTCGATTTTCTTGAACAGAAAGAAGAGGCTATTGATTACCTGAATCTATACCTGGACAAGCACCCGTATTGTGAAGTAGCCTGGCACCAGGTTGGAAAGCANTANTTTGANCTGAAGAACTANACNAAAGCNCTGGCAGCNTTTGATTTTGCNATTATTAGTGATGACAGGTTTGTGGGAGCTTACCTGGAAAAAGGAAAGGTCCTTGAGAAATTAAAGCGTTATAATGAAGCCATCGAAAACTATAATATTACTCTGGAACTCGATGATCCTACATCTTTCGCATATTTGAGAATTGGTAAATGTTTCGAAAAACTTGGTTGTGATGATTTCGCGATCAAGAATTACGAGCAAACAGTGCATGAAGATCCTCTACTCGATAAGGGCTGGATCGCGATTACAGACTTCTATATTAAAAAATTAAACTTCCCAAAGGCTTTATATTATATAAATAAAGCGATCAATATAGACGAGGAAAACGTTCTTTACTGGAAGCGTTACGCAAAGATCAACAGTAGGCTGAATTTCCCGGAGGAGGCTGAGCAAGGCTATAAAAAAAGTCTTGAGTTGGGCAATTACGAATTAGAGACCTGGATTAGAAGATGTGATATCCTGATTGGACTGGGAGAATATGAAACTGCAATTTCCAGCATGATGCAGGCTCTGGAATTTTACCCGGGCACTGCGGAAGTCGAATATCGTCTTGCCGGTTTATATTTTAATACGAACAATGGTGATAAAGGTTATTTTCATTTGAATAATGCTTTGAAAACCGACTCAGAATATTACATCATTATAGAAGAACTTTTCCCGAATATTTTCGAGCGAAAAAGCATCAAACAAATTATAAATTCCTTCGTAAAGCTCTCTTAGTAATTTTGCTACCTTTGAGCAAAATCATAAAATTCTAAGATGCAACGCAGTTTAGTGGACTATCTAAAGATAAGCCTTAAAGGAATGGCTATGGGAGCCGCAGATGTTGTTCCCGGAGTTTCCGGCGGTACTATCGCATTTATTTCNGGTATATATGAAGAGTTGATCACCACCATTAGTGGAGTGAACCTAGGTTTGCTTTCTACCTGGAAGGCAAACGGTTTTAAGGCTATGTGGGACGAGCTGAATGGTAATTTTATCCTGGCTCTTTTCGCAGGTATTCTCGTTAGCATATTTAGCGTAATGCGTGTAGCCAACTATCTTCTTGAAAATCATCCAATTCTAATCTGGTCCTTTTTCTTCGGACTTGTGGTTGCCAGTATTTGGTTTGTAGGTAAGCAAATTCCAAAATGGACCTGGAAGATCGTTTTAGCGCTGGTAATTGGTGCCGCNGTTGCGTTCTATATTGTTAGCCTGCCGCCACTTTCCGCCAGTAATTCCTACTTATTTTTATTCTTTGCTGGNGCACTTGCCGTGTGCGCAATGATCCTNCCTGGAATTTCAGGGGCTTTTATTCTGGTATTGTTAGGTGCNTATAAGTCAATTACTGAAGCAGCTCACGATTTTGATTTGAAAACATTAGGTATTGTAGGAATTGGAGCTGTTTTCGGACTGCTTACCTTCTCAAAGATCCTGAAATGGCTATTCGTTCATTACAGCAGTATTACCCTCGCGGTTCTTACCGGNTTTATCGCTGGCTCACTAAACAAGATCTGGCCGTGGAAAGAGACTCTAGAGACCGCGATGTATGGTGAGAANGAGGTTGTTCTNAAGGAAGCTTCAGTTTTACCATGGAACTTTGACGGTGATCCACAAACATTATGGTCTGTCGCACTTATGCTGGCCGGGTTNTTCCTCATCTTAGGCTTGGAAATGCTGGCTGGTAATAAACCTGAAAATGCCAATGCAGCAAACTAGGACCTTCACAGATAAGTTCCTGCTGGTTCTAAAAGGTCTGGCTATGGGCGCTGCGAACAAGGTTCCTGGTGTGTCTGGAGGTGTTGTTGCTTTTGTTGCCGGATTCTATGAAGAGTTCATTTATTCNCTACAAAAAGTAAANCTNAAAGCCTTTAAGCTTTTGATCTCTGGTAGATTCAGAAGCCTTTATCATTATATCAACGGGAAGTTCTTATTCCTGTTAATTCTTGGGATGCTCATTAGCTATTTTAGTGTTTCCAAGATTCTGGATTACCTCATTATTCACTATGAACTATACGTCTGGTCAGCTTTNTTCGGAATGATCATTGGCTCCATTTATTACATTAGTAAGGACTTTGAAGACTGGGATCGTAACTCCATTGTATTTGCAGTACTNGGGATCATTGCCGGAATAGCCATTAGTTTCCTGGAACCTGCAAGAGAAAATGACAATCTCTGGTTTGTTTTTATCTGCGGAATGATAAGTGTGTCGGGGATGACACTTCCAGGCCTCTCCGGCAGCTTTATATTGATTCTGGTGGGGAACTATGTCCTGTTGCTGGTAGACTCTGTGAATGCACTTTACGATACGTTGGCAGATATNNTGCTGCTGGATTTCTCCTGGANCGGAAATGCGGAAAGAATTCAAATGCTCAAAGTACTGGCCGTCTTCGCCATCGGGTCTCTGGCCGGACTGGTTTCATTATCTCATTTGCTNGGANATGTANTNAAGACTAGAAAAAANGAAACTTTTGCAGTCATCATTGGTTTTATCNCAGGCTCCCTTGGAGTTGTATGGCCATGGAAGGAGAAAGTTTATAAAATTGGTGAACAGGGTAAAGTTCTTATTGATAGGAACGGAAATAAGGTGATCGACAATTACGATCGATACTGGCCACAATTCGATCAGGTAGAAACTTTCGCGGCAATCTTTTGTATAGGAATAGGAATTAGCATTGTACTTGGACTCGCCTGGTACGAAAAAATTACTTCGGAAAAATGAGAACTTTTGGACTCGTTGGAAAAGACATAGATTATTCTTTCTCCAGGAACTACTTCAGCAAGAAATTCAGCAANAATAATATTGATGCCAGGTATATCAATTTTGATCTTGAAAGCATTGATNAGTTTCCNGAAATTTTTAAAACTACTGAAGTTTCCGGATTGAACGTCACCATCCCTTANAAGGAAAAAGTAATTCCATTTCTCGATCATCTTGACCCGGAAGCGCAAAAAATTAGCGCTGTGAATACGATTAAAATTTCTAAGAACGGTGAGCTCACTGGCTATAATACAGACCATTTTGGCTTCAAGAAATCACTCGAAAATCACTTGGAAAGTTTCCATAGCTCTGCCCTAATCCTGGGAACCGGAGGAGCTTCGAAAGCCGTCGCCTATGCTCTTGACAAACTGTCAGTTCCNTACCANTTTATCTCTAGAAACTCTTCGGAAAACACATTGTCATANAGTGAACTAAGCNTTGAAGTAATTAAACNTAATAAACTGGTAATCAACACAACACCTCTAGGAACTTCTCCCGAAACCGAACGCTACCCTGCTATTCCTCTCGAGGGCATCTCCAGCCAGCANATCATCTTTGATCTTATCTATAATCCGGAGGAAACCAGGCTCATGAAGCTAGCTTCTGAACGTGGCGCAAAAACCTTAAATGGTTATAAAATGTTAGAACTTCAGGCTGAAAAAAGCTGGTCTATCTGGAATTCTTAATTCGATTCTCAAAGCTTCATTCTATTTATAAATAGAATCATTCCCTTGTCCAATTTTAGTGGAGTTGTTATCTTTCAGAATAATTCGATTTTGAAGAACCCTAACATTGAAAGATATGTCCACTACAGAAAATGAGAACAAGAAAAATGAAATGTCTGAGAACCATGAAAAGGACTCCAAACAGACCTCCGGTTCCACAGATCATTCTTTGAATGACCCGAACGAAAGCTCTGAAAAACTTCAGCAGGCAACTGAACGAAAAGGTGATGATGGGACCGATCATGAAGATGCGATCGTTCATGAATCTGCTTCGGGAAGGGCAACTTCAGATCAAAAGAAAATAGAAAAAACAGATCCTGATAAAGATCCGTATACAGCCATGGAAGGTGATGGAGATACTTATCCTGTAAAGAAGAAAAATGAANCTGTTGAACCTGAAAACAAATCTGTTCGAAAAGTTTCAGAATCTACAGATCANGAAGATGCGATCGTTTCAGAATCNGANAACAGGAAAACGGCNGCAAAAANTGAAGAACAGGATGAAGATCTTGATAGTGATATTGGTGAAGCAGTGGTGGGGGAAAACCAAAAAGGAAGCGGCAGTCACGAGGAAGACATGGAGAACTCTGTTGCTGAAGAGAGCGAGGATGAAAGCGCTGGTGAACGGCATGCTATAGAAAAGAAAGATTACCATTCCATGAGCAAGGAAGATCTTGTAGAGGAACTGGAAAGATTGCTCAAAACTGAGAAGGTNCAGGCNATCAAAGAACATGTGCAGGAGATNAGAACCGAATTTAATGCTAAGTTCGACGANGAAATGGAAGAAAAAAAGGAAGAATTTCTTGCTGAAGGCGGGAATATTATTGACTTCCACTACTCTACGCCACTTAACAAGCAATTTAGTTCGATATACTTTGATTATCGTGAGAAGAGAAATGACTATTATAAACGCCTGAAGAAAGACCTCAACCACAACCTGAATATTCGCTTAGAGCTTATAGAGGAATTAAAGGGACTTCTGGGTGTTGAGGAAAATATTAATACTACTTACAATCATTTTAAGGAAATTCAGGATAAATGGCGTACCGCCGGACCTATTCCTAGAGATCGTTATAATAATGTTTGGAACACCTATCATCATCATGTCGAAAATTTCTATGATTTTCTCCATTTAAACCGGGAATTCAGAGATCTGGACTTTAAGCATAATCTTGAGCAAAAGCTTAAGGTGATAGACCGTGCTGAAGAATTAGCACAGGAAAAAGATACGAATCGTTCTTTCAGGGAATTGCAGATGCTACATAAAATGTGGAAGGAAGAACTTGGTCCCGTAGCGAAGGAGTATCGCGAAGACATCTGGAAGCGATTTAGCGCTGCCACAAAACAAATTCACGACAAGCGTCAGGCATATTTTTCTCAGCTGGACGAGCAGTACGAGAAGAACTGGGAGAACAAAAGAGATATCATTATCAAGATCAAGGAAATCGCAGAACAGGATTTCGATAGCCACAACAAATGGCAGCAAAGTATCAAGCAAATCGAAGCTCTACGAGAAGAATTCTTCAAAGCTGGGAAAGTCCCAAGAAACAAGAACCAGGAAACCTGGAATGAGTTCAAAGAGCATGTACGTAAATTCAATCGAAAGAAAAACGCGTACTACAAGAACTTGAAGAAACAGCAATACGATAATCTCGAGCAAAAGAAAGAACTTATTAAAATTGCAGAAGACAATATGGATAGTGATGACTTTAAAACGGTCACACCGCTCATGAAGAAAATCCAGAACGATTGGAAGAAAGTTGGACATGTACCCCGAAAAGATAGTGACAAGGTCTGGAAACAGTTTAAGAAAGCCTGTAATCATTATTTTGATCGTATGCACGCCCAGAAGAATGAAGAAAATAAGGATGAAGTGGAAGCTTTTGAGAAGAAAAAAGCCTTACTGGATGAAGTAAAATCTTTGGAACTAGCTGGCACCAAGAAGGAAAACCTTGCGGCTATCAAAGATAAAATCAACTCCTGGAAGGAAGTGGGTCGTGTACCCTATAATAAAAGATTTATAGAAGGAAAGTTCAATAAAGCGCTGGATCAACTCTTTAAAAAGCTTGACGTTGACAACACCAAAGCAGAGATGATGAAGTATGAGAACAAGATCCAGGCTCTTGATGATGCTGATGATGACAAAAAGATCAGGAACGAACACTATTTTCTTACCAAAAAGATCGAAGAAACCAAGGCAGAGATCAGGCAACTTGAGAACAATTTACAGTTCTTCAGTAATGTAGATGATGATAATCCACTGGTTCAGGATGTACATAAGAATATTGCTCAGCATAAAGCCGACCTGAAAGTATGGCAGGAAAAACTTGCGAAGATTAAGACCTTGTACTAGTTAAAGTTCAATATTATAGCCTGTAAAATTTTAGTGATCGAGTAAGTATAAAAACTTAGCCTGATCGAAGTTTTACAGGCTATAGTTTTTTAAAGAATCAGCAAACTAGCTATCCCGTTCGCGTCTCATACCCTATATAGTAACTAGCAATTATAAAAGATGGCAGTAGTAACAGCAGAAAAGAATGAGCAAATCGCGAAAATGAATTTTGGCGCTGTTTATCCGCATTACCTGAATAGAATAAAGAAGCACGGTAGAACTAAAGATGAACTTGACAGGATTATTAAGTGGTTGACGGGCTATAATCAGGATAAATTAGAATCCTTTATTGGCGGTAATGGAACTTTCGGTGATTTTTTTGAAGGAGCCAGGATACACGAGAATGCACACATGATCAATGGAGTCGTATGCGGTTATCGAATTGAAGATATTCCTGAAGAATTTGCTTTATATCGGGATTGCAGGAAAATGGAAAAGTTGATTGATGAATTGGCCAAAGGACGAGAGATGGAATAAATTTTGAGAAGTTCATAAAAATCGGATTTACACTGTTGTTAACAATCACTATAAGGAAATGCTAGTCTCATCATAATTCGGCAATCCCTGCGGAAGTTTCAATGTGGTTGATGCTTGAATAATTGAGCCCTTTTCTTAGGCAAATATCTACAGACGACCCTTCTTTTTCACCTAACTAATAAAGTGAAAAACTGTACCAAACCACTTTCACAATCAAGGCGAAGAGCAATCAAAAGTTTTACAATTTCTTCGGAAGCACTTATTCTTTAAGGTTGGATGCAGGTGCTATAACAAAAGGTCTATGTAATCAACCCGATATTATATATTAAGTACAAATACTGGGTTATCTAAAAAGGTCGGGGAAAACTGAAAGTTTAAAAATTATCAGTTCTAATTACTTATGCCGTTGAATCCTGAAACCTTCCTTTGTTGGTAAAATGACCGGAAAAATATACTGACTATTTATACATTTTTAGCCTCGTTCCAGAATATATCCATTT
>FUFK010064477.1_pt1 | contig 21414 bp, 29 predicted proteins | sample 1021851 | NCBI WGS metagenome assembly FUFK01 (sample SAMEA51879418, study PRJEB19060) | metagenome
ATGTTGCAGGGTATGGTTTACGAGCAAGACAAGCATTATATGTTTAAACCACAAGCACTACGTGATTTCTTAAAAACAAAACGATTTACAAAACTCACAGACGTTGGACAGTTTAAAGTATTCTCTGATTTTGATGGTAAAGCAGAAAAGATACGTATTGAAGATAAGCCACATCATATTTGGAAAGTGCCAACAACAATTGTCGAGGCAGAGTACAAGTTAAAAGAAAATGAATTTAAAGAGAAGGAGGCATACTAATGAAAAGAAATATAGTGATAGGTCCTCCTGGCACAGGTAAAACAACTTTTCTAAAAAATAAAGTTGATAAATTAATTAATGGTGGTCACTGCAGACCTGATGAGATTGGTTATTTTAGTTTTACTGTAAAAGCTGCTGAAGAGATACGCGACAGAGTAACGAAAGAAGAGTGGAGTGAAGATGAGCTAAAGAAGATGTATCCATACTTCTGTACGTTGCACTCGCTTGCGTATAAACGATTACAGTTGCAACAATCACAGATTATGGATCAACATGACTATGATGACTTATCGCGGCTCACGGGACGTGTCTTTGTTAATAAAATGAAAAAAGGTAATGGCGTTGATATATCGATGCCAACAGCGAAGAGTGAATACCAAGACATTATTAATTTAGCATACGCGAAGTATCCTGATGATGACGATAGACTTGCAAAAATATTTAGAACAGTAAAATTAAATGATTACGGTGCACGTAGCACAATAGAACAAATGGATTTAGATTTAAAAAACTTTAAACGTGATCGTGATAAATTAGAATATGTTGATTACTTCAATCATTTTTTAGAACGACGTAATCCACCGAAGTTAAAATATTTATTTGTTGATGAAGCACAAGACCTGTCAGTTCATCAATGGAAGGTTATAGACATGATACAAGAAGTTGCACAACCAATTGAAACATATATCGCTGGTGATGATGACCAAGCAATCTTTCGTTGGGCAGGTGCAGACATAGAACACTTCATAGCTATGGCTACAAGTGATGAACATAATATTATTCCTCTAACACAGTCCTATCGTATTCCTAAAAGTGTGCACAGTATTGCCACAAATTTAGCACAGGCAATATCAAGAAGAATACCAAAAGAATACGCACCGAGAGATGAAGAGGGAGAGAGAAAAGTCTTAAATATCAGACCTTTAAACAAAGGAATTGCAGAAGGTGAGTGGTTAATTCTATGTCGTACACATGAGATTGTACAGCAAGTTAGTGAGTCTTTAGAAACATACGGATGGTTGTATAAACGGTACGGTCAATCCGTTATCAATTTAAAATATATCGAAGCTATCAAAGCGTGGACCACGCTGCAAAATGGTAAAAGTATTTCTGGTTTGTTATGTGATACCGTTTATCAATTTATGGACAGTTCTCGTATTAAAAGAAACTACGGAACATTTAAAGGTGATCATGCAGAGTTTTTTACTTTAGATGATTTGATTACAGATTATGGTTTACGTCAAACAATAAATGACATGGATGTAAAACAATTGAAATGGTATGATGTATTGAATGCGAAAGGACTTAGAAAGAGAATAAATTATTTACGAAAAATTATGCGTGAAGGAAATAAATTAGATGACAAACCGCGAATAGAAGTATCCACGATACACGCAAGTAAAGGTGGTGAGAGAGATAATGTTATGTTATTAACAGATCTATCGTATGGTCCTTACAAATCGTCGACAGAAACACAGCAAGGAAGAGATGATGAAGCGAGAGTTTTTTACGTAGGTATGACACGCGCTAAAAAGAAATTAGTTATTGTACGTCGCACAGATGCACAGTTTGAATACGAACCAATATTTTTTCACGAAAGGAAAACTGCATGATTTGTCAAAAGATTTTGCAAGAAGCAGAAAAACTTGTTGGCGGTGATCGTCAAGAAGACTACGGTGATAAATTAACGAACCATGAAAACATTGCGAAGTTGTGGAGTGCGTTTCTTGATAAAGAAATTACACCACATGATGTTGCAATATGCATGGGTCTTGTAAAAATTGCCAGATTAAAACACGCGCATAAAAAAGATAGTTACGTCGATCTTGCAGCTTATGCGGCTATTGCTGGAGAAATAGATGAAAGAACAACCTAATTGGTTTCCTAAAGTACACCGCATGCCCAGTGAATGGGTTATGCCCGACCATTTCCCTGATCTATCTGGTTATGACGAGATAGCAATTGANTTAGAGACANGNGATCCTGGNATCAAAGATACAGGTCCAGGTTATATTCGTAAACACGGTGAAGTAGTTGGTATCGCGGTGGCAGTAGACGGGTGGTGTGGTTATTATCCCATCGCTCACGAAACACCGCCCAACATGGATAAAGCAATTGTTACTAAATGGATTAAAAAACAATGCTCGTACGAAGATAAAAACTATATATTTCACAACGCTTTNTATGATGTNGGCTGGTTAAAAACGATGGGTGTTGACATCAAAGGAAAAATAATTGATACTCTTATTGCGGCACCTTTAGTAGATGAGAACAGGTTTCGTTTCGATCTAAACTCATTAGGAAAGGACTATCTACAAGAGTCGAAATCGGAAACCCAACTCTACGAAGCTGCCAAGATGTGGGGCCTTGATCCTAAAGGAGAAATGTGGAAGCTTCCTGCCTCACACGTTGGAGAATACGCAGAGCAAGATGCTGCTGTGACGTTAAAGTTATGGCATCATTTACGCGGTGAAATACAAAAACAAAACCTCGTTAACATTTTTGAATTGGAAACAGATTTGTTTCCTGTTTTATTTGAAATGAAACAACGCGGGGTGCGTGTTGATTTGGAAAAGGCGGAGAGTATTAAGAATGATTTATTATCGAAAGAGAAAAAACTTCTTACATCTATTAAGAAACTTACTAATCAAGACGTGGAAGTATGGGCTGCTGCCTCTGTGGCAAAAGCTTTTGATGCTCTTAAAATTAAATACGATAGAACACCGACAGGTCAACCGAAGTTTGATAAAAACTTTTTGGCAACGCACGACAGCCCGCTTGCCAAGATGGTTGTNGANGCNAGGGAGATCAACAAAGCAAGAACAACCTTTATCGAAAGCATTACCAAGCATTCGTACCGAGGGAGGATTCACGCTGAGATCCACCAAATGCGTTCGGATCAAGGGGGAACGGTAACAGGAAGATTTAGTTACTCGAATCCTAATTTACAGCAAATTCCTGCACGGCACGCGATACTCGGCCCACTGATCAGANNTATNTTTATTCCTGAAAANNATTGTGAGTGGGGTATNTTTGATTACTCGCAACAAGAACCACGGCTCGTNGTNCACTACGCNAGCATGAAACATTTTACAGGAGCTAGTAAGTTTGTTGATTCGTACAGAGAAGATGAAACAACGGACTTCCATACCATGGTATCGGAGATGGCTGACATCCCACGTAAACAAGCAAAGACAATTAATTTAGGATTATTCTACGGCATGGGTAAAGGTAAACTGATGTCACAGCTCGGTGTTAATTTAGAGACAGCGAGTGATCTATTAGCGGCGTACAATGAACGCGTACCTTTTGTAAAACAATTGATGAATGATACAATGAACAAGGCGGGTAAGAAAGGTTATCTCTCCACGTTAGAGGGTAGACGTTGCCGTTTTGATTTATGGGAGCCAACGAATGAATGGGGCCAAAAGGCTCTACCACTGACCGAGGCCCAGCAACAATACGGCGAAAGTATGATTAAACGTGCCTGGACCTACAAAGCTCTGAATAGATTGATACAAGGTTCTGCTGCAGATCAAACAAAGAAAGCGATGTTAGAATTAGCCAAGGAAGGATATTTAGCACANATACAAGTACATGATGAGTTAGACTTTTCTGTTGCAAGCGAACAGGATAAGGATAAAATTAAAGACATTATGGAAAATTGTGTGAAACTCGAAGTACCTAGTAAAGTCGACGTTGAATGCGGTGACAACTGGGGCGACGCAGGTGATTAAGATTTGGTTATTAATTTCTATGATTTCTCTACCTGGTATGCCGTCTGTCAANCACACGGCTGAGTTATATTTTAATCAAGANATATGTGAAAATCGCCGTNTTNTTATAGAAAATAANATTTATGNNAGAGCNGNNGANACAGGAATTAACCCTGTATACGTAGAAACATGGTGTCTTGAGTCAAATATGTTTGTTGAAAATAGTTCTTGACTATCCCATTAAATTAGATTAAAGACTCAATTAAATGAGAACATTGCAAGGTTCTCAGAGTATGGCTGAACAACTGTAACAAAGTAGTAAGGCACACTCAAGGGGAAATACGGACAAGTGTCTGAGATAACCGAGGGTGGTACTGAAGTACTGGTCAACCCCTTACAGGTTTGATTTGTCGGGAAAAGGTTGGGGGTAGTCAAAGAATCCCCCTACTCACATTAATGAAGGAGAAAGTATGAAACTTAAACATGATTATGAGATGACGTTCAAAGAGGGATTTCGTCTTGGAGCGCGTTTAACACGAGCAAAGGCTTGTTTAGAAAATGCGCGTAATGCAAAANTNNTGANAGANGAGCANATGTTTAAACTTCAAATGGAGTTTGCATCATCNTGGACNGACCTTGCTANAAATGCAGGNNGNAAGTTTACACCGNCCGTGGCTCACGAACCAGAGCAATCGGCATTNGATTTTGGCGACATCGAATACCANGANCATTTATCTAAGTTGCCATTTAAGGAGACAGGATGAACACGAAGAAGTTCAAAAGTGTGGCAGTAGCCATTGAAACTTATAAATTATTGAAGAAGATAGCTGCCGCCGACGATCGGTCGGCTGGCATGCAAATAACCTATTTAGTAAAACAAGAAGCAAAGAAAAGAAAGNTAGCTGCATGACNNTNATGCCAAAGTTTAAATCNTATCGTAAATTTAAACCNGATTGGAAGTATGAAAANGAAAANTGTGGTCAGTGTAGTAAAGAGTACATGAAAGATAATATGTTGTGTACGCAAGAGCGTAAAAATCTGTACCTTTGGTACTGTATCAGATGTTACAATTTTTTACCAAAATCATAGGCATTCTGTGTTTATGTGGGACGATACTGGCGGGTATATACATTTTAGTATATTATTCGCCGTATCAAACTTTTATGCGTGATTGCATAAAAAATGAAATGGGTGATTTCGGTGTAGAGTATTGCACTTGGAAATATGACAAAGTAATGCTTTGTAGAAAGGAGGAAATATGTTTCACTTATGGCATCTTACCGCCATATTAGGCGTGTTTGTATTAGGATTTTTTGCAGGAAGATGGTCCATGCGGATTTATATGAATGTAAAAATCGAAGAATTAGAGAATAGAGTCGAGGCGGAACGACTAGCGAAAGAGAAAGAAGGTATGGAATGGGCCGCAAGACGCCATTAAAAGAACGATTATTACGTGAGTATGTGAAAGTGTCAAAGAACGCTGTTCGCGAACCACGGAACTGGAGAGAAGTTGCAACCCGTGTGAGATGGGAGCGATTAAGAAAAATATTGTGGAGGCGATATGATTATATGCAGTCATTGTAAAGGTAATGGGTATATTAAAATTAGATTCGAGGCGGAACAAGCCATTGACCAGTGTAAGGTTTGTGACTCACAAGGGGAGCTCGATGAAAGTAAACACTACAGCCAAGCGTGGAGTGGTGGGGTTTCGGGTAAACTCGATAACTTTTATTGGGGACCGCCCTTGGACCCCGAATCATTCAAAAACTACAAAATTTATAGCAGCTAACCCTGTTGTAGACGTTAAAAAAGGGGATGAACCACCCTTTTAGTTGCATATAAGCATCTTTTCCATTATAATTTGGGATAGAAAATTCACGTTTTCAACTCCCGAAGCCCCTGCATCAGTTACGCTGAGTGGGGGCTAAAATGAAAGGTGTGTATGAGCGACCAGGAGATACTAAAGCAACGAGACTTACTTGACGCGATCCTCGCATCACGGACCAATCAGTACGAGAGAATAAAGTCCATGGAGGTCATGGATTCAATATACTTCAAAGAAAATTTACCCGAGAATGTGGTTTTATTTCCGTTACAAAGGATAAAGCGGTATGTACACAAAACTACCAGAAAGCCCAGTAAGAAAAGTCTATAAATGTAGACACTGTGGAGACGTCTCCATTAAATTTTATAATCCAAAGCACGATAGAGTATACACTGCTGAAGAGTGGGAAGTCATCATGACTGATGGCAGAGAGGCGTTGGATAAGGCACTTAGATTAGTGCGTGAAGATCCAAAGATGTTTTCATAAACAGCGTTTCTAATAGATGTTTTTACTCAAAATATTTTTTTAATTATTTTTTTGTAAAGTACAAGTTACAAGGTAACAAGGTTACAAGTAGCAGAATACTTAACTTTTTTTGTAACTTTGTGTAACTTACACATATTTAGAAGTTACAAAATATCTATATTTTACGAAAAAAACTCGCATTTCATAAGATTTTTATATAAAATATATTGTTTTAACAAAAACATCTATAAGATTGATGCATTATGGAAGAAAATAACGAAGTATATATACCAGAAGCTTTATCAGAAGCTTTGTATCACCCTAAGATTACTCAAAAACAAAGAAAGTTTGTTCTTTTATTGGTCCATTCTGAGGGTTTGAAGTCTGCATCGCAGTGTGCTGCCGAAGCTGGTTATAGTAAAAAGAGTTGTCGGGAGCTGGCATCCAGGTTGCAGAACCCTGACCATTATCCATTAGTTGCAAAGGCAATTGATTCAGAGGTTAGAGCAAATGTTGATAGGTACAGATGCAGTCAGGAAAGGTCGTTGGCTACATTGGCGAGATTAAGAGATCAAGCGTCGTCTGCTGGTAATTACAATGCTGCCGTAGCTGCGGAGACCAGGCGTGGACAGATTGCTGGTTTGTATGTTGATAAGAAAGAGATACTCACAGGCACGATAGATTCCATGTCAAGAGAAGAGGTAGAGAAGAAACTTCAGGATCTTAAAGAACAATACAGTATAGAAACTACGTTTGAAGAAGTAAAAGAATTAGAAAATAAAGCTTGACTATAAAATAGAATGGGACTATAGAGTTCTAAAAAGGAGAAAGTTATGAAAAAATATACAGTTATACAAACATATACAGCTAAAGACATTTATAAAAATGTTGAAGCTGAATCCAAAGAAGAAGCAATACTCAAGATAGGTGGGCTACCTGTTGATGAAGCTATCGATGAAGATACTGAAACAGAGGTCAAAGAAGAAGTCAATCAATGATTGTTATAGTTAGACCAGATTTATATGAGTATGTTTCATTGCCTATGACAGATGATTTGTTCTGGCGTAGAGTAGAAAATCTGAGACGTGCAGCTTTGACTGCTGAGGATTTTGAGTTTAGGTTGTTGTATTATAATCAAATGATAGAACTAATGAAGAAATCACCATGAAGCATAAATTTACTTACCGAGATACTTTTCAAGTACCTAAACAAAACTTGTCTTGGAACTTCTCACCATCTTGGTGGGAAGGTCTTGGTGTTATACTTTTTTATTTTGGTCAGAAGATGTTGTTTTGGGGCCTAGCCATTTATATCTTTATTTTAATTTTTAAGTGAAACCTGAAAGTAAGTTTTGGAACTCCATCAAGGCAAACATGCCTGGTGTTTTCTTTACAAGATTGGAAAGTTGGGCATCACCTGGTGTCCCAGACGTTTATGGTTGCAAAGATGGAATAATGTTCTGGTTGGAACTTAAAACATCAACAAAAGTTAATAAAGCGAAGTTAAGTGCTTTTCAAAAATCGTGGCATTTTAGCCATGCAAGACAAGGTGGGAGAAGTTTTATTATGCATCAGATCCTCGAAGAGAGATTGATGTGTATCTTTCCTTCTTCCATTGCCGTCTCCATTGGCGCATTGTCGCCCCAACACGCAAGTAAGTCATGGGCCATTCCAGCGTCCCAGGCAGCCTGGAAGGAGATGCTCGACTACATTCTCCATTCTCCATTGCAGAAACCCGCCCTTCCCGAAGCATAGTAATAGTTGCCCCAGCTGCGGGTAACCCACCAACGGTGATGCCTCTCCATTTCCATTGGCAGAAACCCGCTATGTTCCGCCGTAATAGTAGATCCTGGTCCACGGCACGTNCAGCCAGGGAACTCAGGTCTGCATCTCCATTCTCCATTGGCGACCCACGTAGCTTTGGTAAGTATAGTAGTTACAGGACTCAGGGACGTCACCTGCGTGGAAGCTGGTGTGGTAAATAAAATGTAAATAGCTCTTGACTATCTAATAAAGTGGGACTATATAAGTACATGTAGTTCAATCGGATTCCGTACCCGCAGGGGCTGGTGAGTGTTAAACACCAGATAACAACTACATTACATTAGAAAGGATATAACATGCCAGAATATAGAGTGACACATTCATACAATGTGCAAAGAACNTACTTCATTACCTGTTCGGAAGAAGAGTGGGANGATGATTCAACATTAGATAAATTTTGTAATTCAGAAACATTACATGAATCTTATGACAGTTGGGAACATGAAGATTGCATTGAATCAAAAAGGATAGATGAAAATGACTGAGACAGTGACAGTATTAACAACATGTGCCGACCTGATCCACGAGCGTTGGAAGCAGAGGCAGGAAGATCTGAAAGATCCCGAGTTTGAAGGACTCGGGTTCGACTATGTAGAGCCGCATACATTCAACGACCAGGCCGAAGGGTATTGGCGTTGGCAGTTCAGCTGGGGCGGGCCCAGCGACGAGCTGCGCGCATACGTTAACGAACACCGCGAGATCCATCGCCTCGAATACTGGTACCTGGACTGGGGAGACGGAGCGCATCTGCAGCTGGAGCCAGGTAACTATTTGCCAACAGGGTGGCAGAGGATGCAGGAGATGGTGCACGCATCATGAACTGGATGATTGTAGTTGGTTTATTATTATTGTTCCTGGCGTCCCCGCCAGGGCTGCTGCTGATGAAGCTTTTGATTCATGTCGTCTGAGGCGCATTGCCCATCGGTCGCGATTCGTTTCGCGCGGTACTATAGTAGTAGTTCAGGAGCTTCAGGTAACTGGCGTGGAAGCTGAGTGGGTAAATAACTCTTGACTATCAAATGAAATGGGATTATAGTAGGCTACATTAACAAAGGAGAAAGTATGGGACTAGACCAAAGTATGTTAAGTACGTCAGGCGAGAAAGATTACTATTGGAGAAAGCACGCAAGGTTGCAAGTATTCATGGCTCGCAAATGGGAAGAGAAGAATGGTGAGCAAGATGATGAATCTGCATTAGGTCATCTTGGATTCAATGCAGAAGATAAGCCGTTAGTCTTGGACAAAGAGATGCTGGACGAGTGGGAAAATGAGATAGAATCACAATACTATCACTCATTCGCATCAGACGGCTTCTTCTGGGGACAACAGTTTCAAGAAGAACAAGTCAGGGAGTACAACCAGCAGGACAAAGAGGCGTGTGATTGGGCGAGAACACAAATCGACCAAGGACATACCATTACCTACGAGTGCAGTTGGTAAATTTCCATTCCATCACGGGCTTTTGCCCGTGGTGTTTTTTTTAAATAGTAAGTTCTCTGGGGACGTCACCTGCTGAGGAACTCCTGTGAAAAAAAAATAAAATAAACTATTGACTTCTAATAAAATGGGATTATATAAGATATATTAACTAGAAAGACGAAAGGAAAATAAAATGTCAAAAGCTGTTAATATATTAGAAGTGCTAGAAAAAGCACATGAGAGCAAGGCTAGAATTAGCAAAAAGAATAAACAGGCAATCATAGACGCCTATGGTCGTGCCTTAACAATGCAAAAAGTTTTAGCTGACTTTATTAAAGTAAACCGACAACTAATGATAGACTTGGCGTTTGGAGAAAACGCTAACCTATTACATGGTAAGGACTATTCACTTCATGTTCAACAAAAACTGGGTGCTAAAATCGACAACACCCTTGTTAAAGAGAAACTTGGCGAGTTGGAATACCACAAATGCAAAGTTCCAACGGAGTATAAAACGATACAAGCTATGCCTTTATCGGAAACTACGGTGTCGAGAAACAAAAAAGCAACGATAGACGAGGTTGCAGACTTTAGAATTTCTGCTTAGTTCCGATTATGCCTAAGCGGTCGAGGGGGCTTACGCCCCCTTTTTTATTTCCATTCTACATTATCCATTGTTGGTTGCTTGGTTGTGTTAGTAGTAATGGTACACAAGAGTTGCACCCCCGTGTAACTGCAGTCCCACTTCCATTACACATTGCACAGCAATCGTCGTGGTCGGGCGTTAAGATAGTTTTTTGGGACACACGTCAGGCGAGCTGTTGTCAAGTAAAAAAGTTATCCACAAAAAAAAGATATTATTTTCTTGAGTATAAAATAAAATGGGAGTAAAAAGGTCTAAACAATAAACAAAAGGAGTTATAAATGCCTGATAATAACGACAATGATTTAAGAAACAGATTAGCTGTTTTAGAACAACAACTAGGATTAAGAGGTAATACTGATGTTAACACTAGGAATAATACTAACATTCAAAGTGATTTGTTTGATTCTTCTAGCAGTATTAATTGGAAGGCTCTTTATAAACTATTAGAGAGTGAGGTTGAGGAGTTAGCCTTCGATCCTAATGCACCTCAATTCGTAAAAGATTGGGCTACTAGATTAATAGCTAAACTTAGAACAAGAGTTTCTCCTAGAGATTTACTCTAGTAGAATTCCTCGAGGACAGGCAAAAAGGCAGGGTATTCCCTGCCTTTTTTTATGCAGCAAAAGGTTTCCCAACCAGGATGCAGCCACCTGGTTCCAGGCAGCACCAGCTTCCTGGTGAACTATCACCAGTGCCAGTAAAACAACATCTAGGTACTTACAGAATTACTTTATACTATATCTTGTGTTCGCAGACCCCCACCCAAACCCTAGCCACCGCTTGCGTCGGTCGGCGGTCTAAAGTCGAAGTTTTACACAAACACAAAGTATGATATAACTTTTTTATGCATTCTGAAAAAATTCCAACGGAATTACTAAAATACGAATTAAGGAAAATGCAACTGAAAGTGTCTGAGGAGTCCCGTTCCTCCTTTCTAACTTTTGTAAAAAAAGTTTGGCCTGACTTTGTTGCAGGAGAACACCACAAAATTATTGCACAAAAATTTGAGGATATTTCACGTGGAAAGATAAAACGATTAATTGTTAATATGCCACCAAGACATACAAAGTCAGAGTTTGCATCAAATTTATTTCCTGCATGGATGCTTGGACAAAAGCCCAAATTAAAGATAATACAGACTACACACACGGCAGAATTGTCGTATAACTTTGGTAGGAAAGTGAGGAACCTATTTGATCAACAAGATTTCAAAGATGTTTTCCCGACTGTCAGCTTATCACAAGACTCTAAGGCGGCGGGGCGTTTTACAACTAACGCTGGTGGAGAGTATTTTGCTGCTGGCGTGGGCGGTGCTATTACTGGGCGTGGCGCTGATCTCCTTATTATTGATGATCCTCACTCAGAGCAAGACGCACTCAGTCAAACAGCAATGGACAACGCCTACGAATGGTACACCTCTGGACCTAGACAGCGTCTCCAACCTGGTGGTGCTATTGTTATAGTTATGACCAGATGGTCCACAAAGGATCTTACTGGAAAATTATTAGCACAACAAACGAACGAACACGCTGATAACTGGGAAGTTGTAGAGTTTCCAGCCGTCTTGAATGATAAACCGTTATGGCCAGAGTTTTGGAAACTAGAAGAATTACAAGGAGTCAAGGCATCTTTGTCAGAACAGAAGTGGCAAGCACAATGGCAACAAGCACCAACAAGTGAGGAAGGATCTATCATTAAACGTGAATGGTGGAAAGTATGGCCAAAAAATAATATTCCACAACTCATGCATGTTATACAAAGTTATGACACCGCGTTCAGTAAAAAAGAGACAGCGGACTTTAGTGCGATAACTACTTGGGGTGTATTTAAACCCGTGGAACACGGACCACCGCACATTATTCTTTTAGCAATGCGAAAAGGTCGTTGGGACTTTCCTGACTTAAAACAAATTGCCTTAGATGAATATAAATATTGGGAACCTGAAACAATCTTGATAGAAGCGAAAGCTTCTGGTATGCCCTTAACACAGGAGCTACGTCAATTAGGAATTCCTGTAGTAACTTATACGCCTAGTAAGGGCAATGATAAGCATGTACGTGTAAACTCCGTAGCTCCTATTTTTGAAGCAGGTCAAGTGTGGTGTACCGACGACCGCTGGGCAGAAGAAGTTATTGAAGAATGTGCCTCTTTCCCTTATGGTGATCATGACGATTTAGTCGATTCAACAACACAAGCATTGTTGCGATTCAGGCAGGGTAATTTTATTCAACTGGAGTCAGACTACGTTGATGAACCCATGTACATAGAACCAAGGAGATATTACTAATGGCAGAAAAAAAACCTTTTGGACAGTCTATTGATGACGCTATTAAAAGTGGTATTCTTAGTATTTATGAGAATGAAAGCGCACAGGCTCTTGGAAAAGGGTTGATAAACAATCCTTTAAGTAAAGGGATTATGCAATATGTCGTCGATCCTGTAGCGGAACTCGGAACACGTGCCGCTTCTGCAAAAGGTATTCTTCCTTTTTTACCTGATTCTAGTTTACTCACTTTACTTACACCTGAAGTTACCATGGATAGACAGACAAGAGAGAGCATAGACGAAGATCTAATACCTTATAAACCAAGACCTGAAGGCATGTCTGCCATGGACGCACTAGGCATACATATGGATAGGGCTCGAGCAGATATTGGTGCTTTAGGTGAATTTATTTTTGGAGATGTACGAAAAGCAGGGGAAAACTTAAACAAAGGGGTAAAGTTTGCAGACCTACCACCTGAACAAAAAATGGCATCAAGATTTTTCTTATTAGATATTTTACCTATACCTGGAGTTGGGCCAGCTGCTAAAGCAGGAGCTAAAGCAACGAAAGAATTAGAAAATTTAAAATCACAAATGATAACAAGTAAAACAACTACTAAAAGTGGAGGAGCAGCGGACACTATTGGAGAAATGACTGAACAGGTTAAAAATATAGTAGGACCTATTTCAAACGAAGAGCTTGCTTATTTATCAAATGTTTTTCCAATAATGCTTCCTCAACAAAGATTAGTACTCAAAGACGCTTTAACAAATGACGAATTTGATACACTTTTAGAATTTACAAAAGATAAAATAAAACCTGGTTTTGGCACAGGTAATAGAAAAATGTCTATCGTCGAACAAAATGGTGTGCCTGGAATTATGTATGGAAGAACAAAAGACAAAAAAAGATTTGTTCCTTTAAGTAATTTAAATTTAAAAGTGAGACCTAAAGAAAGTAAATCAGCACCAGGTGGATTTGATTTTACTTTAAAAGAAGGAGAAAAAATAACAACAAGAACAGACGCGCAAAAAGAAGGACTACTTGGAGGTCAAAAAGCGTTAAGAGATATTGAAGCAGCAGAAAATGCTATCATCAAAGAACTTTATCCAAAATTAAAAGCTCAAGGATTAAAAATGGGAATGACAGAAAACCCACAACCAAATACTATTTTTGCTATCATAAGAGATAGACTTGGTAGTGACAGAGTTGGTAACAGACTTTTGTCACGAAAAGGGTTTAGAGAAAAATTACAAAAATTAGGTTTGTATGAAGCTGCAGATAAATCAGATGATGTAACTAGACAAAAGTTAATAGAGGGTGTTGCTGATTTAACAGACGATAAAGTAAAAAGTGTTATTCCTTCTACCAGTAAAACAAAAAAGTCTTTAGGTATATCTGACCCTTTTGTAAGAAGTCTTGGAGAAGAATTTAAAAGTGTTAGTGATGTAAATAATTTTTTAATAAGTGTAGGTGTAAAAGATGTTAAAGATTTAAAAAAACTTACACCTGATAATCCTGAGCTATATAATCTTCTTGAAAATTATAGAGTAGAGGCTCAAGATTTTTTAAATACAAATCCACAATTTCAAAATTATTTTAAAAGTTTAGGAGAAACTGATAATATTGTTTTACATAGAGCACACTCAGATAGGTCTATTTCTCCTAGTAATCAATCGCAACAGTTTCAAGGTTTAGATGCAACTAACGTTAAAATATTAGGTCAGAATGTAAATGTTATTTTACAACCTGATTTGGAGGTAGCATTATATAAAAAAATAAAATCTAAAGATGTTGGGGGCACAAAAGAAATTATAGATACAATGAAAGATTTTTTTATTGGCACAAAGTTAAATGATCCTAGAAGACCTAATTTAACTACAGATGATTATAAATGGCTGCAAAAAAATAAAATTATAAAAATACCAACAATATCTGTTGGTGCAGGCAGACCCTATAAAAACACAGACGCTGTTATTTTTGGAACTGAACAGCAACCTAACCTAGCTGAGATTGTGGGAGGTGAGTTATCAGCAAGAGAATACTTTAAAAATAAAACAGCCTTTGAAAAAAAGTATGGAGTAAAGTATGTTGAACTTTTGAATGAAGGAGGCTTAGTGAAGCCAGTTAAAGCGAGTACGGGCGGTTTCTTTTCTAGATTGTTTGGTAAATCAAAGTTTAGAGAAGAAGGGATGGATGTTTCTGATATATACAATCCAACCGCGGCCCAACGAACAAAGCTCGAGGAGCTTTATCCTGGCACTGCTTTTCCTGAAAAGATAGACGGTCAAGTTTATTATTCTAATTTAGATACGGCACTTCGAAAACAAAACGCACCACAAGTTTTTAATACGCAAAAAGAATTAACAGATTATTTTAACGCAAGCGGGGTGGGTGTTGATGAAGTGTATGATGCAAAACTAGACGCATACATCAAAGCAAAAACAGATCGAGGGTTGCCACTTCTATCAAGTGAAATGTTACAAATATCAAACGAGTCACCACTGCGTGACGTATACTTTGATGCATATGGTTTTAGATCAGACAAATATAATAAAAGTTATTTCAATGAACGTTCACAAAGAACGGAGACTTACAAAGAAACGAATTATGATCAAGGTTTAAATGCTGGCTTTGTACCGAATACCTATAGAGAAAGAGTTTTACGTATTCCTTTCACCGCTCTTCGTGGTGATCCAGGAAAGTCTCCTGGTGTAGGCTCTCATACGTTTGGTGCAGGATATGGTGATCAACGAGATAACTACATGATTGCTTGGTCGCGGCAAACGGACCGACCTGCTTTTATCTTACCAGGTGAGACGGTAGACGCGCAATCAGGTAAAATTGTTCGACCAAAAAGTGTTGCTGATAAAACAAAACTACAAAATATAGAAAACAAAATTCAAAAATTAGGTCAAGATCCTATTGCTAATTTAAATATCGTTGATGATGTCTTTGATGCTCGTGACACACAAGCCGTGATGACAGCCGTAAAGGACTTAGTAGAAAAATCAAATGGTAGAATTAATAACAACAGAGCGATGCAGATTATTTTAGGTCAAGCAAAAGAAAAAAAGAAACAACTAAAAAAACTACAAACACAATATAACGACGAAGCTCAACGAATAGATGATTTTAAACCAGTAAAAAAACAAGAAGTAACAGCAACAGTTGTAGAAGAATTACAATCTGATTTATCACAAGCCGCAACAAAAAAAGCAAGAGACCTTGCTTTAAAATTAAAAGTAATGGCGGATCAAAATATTCCGTTAGAAAGTATGAAAGATAATGAACTGTTAACATATTTTCAACAAACGAAAGATACAGGAGGATATGGTGTATCAAGACCTGTTGGAGCGAGTCGATTAGAGTTGCAAAGTCAATACGATCAGTTGATGGATCTTCAACGAGAGCTAACAGCTTTATCTCGTCAACGACCATATCAAATGAATGCAGAACAAATTAATTTTTATAGAGATCAAGTAAAAGTAAAACAAACAGCGATAATTGACACGATGGTAGAGGCTATTTCAAAAGATTTAATGAATCAGTTATATGCTGACGTACCACTTAAAAATAGATTACAGTGGGCCGATGCTGTCTTTAAACAAGCGGTGGCAGAAGCATGGCACCGTAAGTTTATAGAAAAAGATCCAAACGCACCAAGTTTTATTGGTATTCAAAGTGGAGATAACAGACGAAATATGTGGAATCAATCTGGAAGTGCAGCAACTTCTGTTGAAGATAGAGCAATAGATAAAGCGTCACGAGTTGAAAGTTTCACGAACGCTGTAGCGAGGGGTGATGACGCTTCGCTAGGGGGCACACAATATCCTGGCGTAGGCACAGACGAATTCTACGGCGGACCGTTGACCGTGACCCCTGAAGGCACGCACTATACAGGCGTGGGTGAGTCTATTATGAAAAAACTAGCAAATGACTACAACTCAAGAGTCGTTATTTTAAACTCAGCAACAAGTAATCCGACCTCAACAAATTATTTTAAAATTATTAATCAGGATACAGGTGCTGATGTAGGCATGGGTGACACCTACCGACAAGCAGAAAATATTGCAAATGACCTTGTGGATAAAGAGGGAGGAAGATATAAGATTGAACGTGCAACAGAAAAGGTATATGATACAGAACCTATCTTTGGTATAGAACTAACACCAGAAATGGGGCAACTGTTTAAGATATATAAATAAGGAAAAACATGGCAGTAGACAGACCAATTAATTACGACGGAACGGAGCCACAACAACCTGTTCCTGTTGATATAGAAGTTCAAGACACAGGTGATGCAAATATTGAAATAATGGAAGACGGGTCGGCGATCGTTGGCAACGTGCCACAACAACCTGATATTCAATTCGGCTCCAACTTAGCGGAGTATATGGAAGAGAGTGATTTAATTTTTATTTCTAATGAATTACTTAGTAAAGTAGACGATGATAAAACCTCTAGAAAAGATTGGGAAGAGACATATACGAAAGGTTTAGATCTACTTGGTTTTAAATACGAAGAACGCTCTCAACCATTTCAAGGAGCAAGTGGCGTCACGCATCCACTATTAGCAGAGAGTGTTACACAGTTTCAAGCACAAGCATATAGAGAATTACTACCTGCAGGAGGACCTGTTCGAACACAAATTATTGGAAAAGAAGATACTCTAAAACAACAACAAGCAGAGCGTGTATCAGAATTTATGAACTATCAGATTATGCATGAGATGGAAGAATATGATCCAGAATTAGATCAGATGTTATTTCATTTACCTCTAGCAGGGTCTGCGTTCAAAAAAGTATATTTTGATGGCACGTTAGGTAGAGCTGTTTCTAAATTTGTTCCTGCTGATGATATTGTAGTGCCTTACACGGCAACTGATTTACAGTCCGCGGAACGCGTAACACATATACTGAGACGTTCACAAAACGATATTAAAAAGTTAGTGGTGTCTGGTTTTTATCGTGACGTGTCTTTGGAAGTATCAACCGAGCAAGATCGTATCTTAGANAAAGAGAGAGAAATATCTGGGATAGAAAAAACAAACTACGAAGACGACAACTACACATTATTAGAAGTGCATTGTGATTTGGACGTGCCAGGTTTTGAATCACAAAACGGTGTGAAGTTACCGTACATTGTAACGATGGATGAAGGGTCAGGTAGAATTTTATCTATCTATAGAAACTACAGACAAATGGACCCATTATTTAAAAAAGATCAATACTTTGTACATTTTAAATTTTTACCAGGACTAGGCTTTTATGGATTTGGATTAATTCATATGCTGGGCGGTTTGTCGCGAACCGCGACTGCTGCACTACGTCAATTGATTGATGCAGGAACGTTATCAAACCTACCCGCAGGGTTCAAGGCTCGCGGTCTTCGAATCGCTGATGATGATGCACCATTACAACCAGGCGAGTTTAGAGATGTTGATGCACCTTCAGGTGATCTTCGTGCAGGACTTATGCCTTTACCATATAAAGAACCAAGTCAAACATTATATGCCCTTCTTGGTTTTGTTGTGCAAACAGGAACACGGTTTGCAACCGTAGCTGATCAAAAGACAGGAGAAAATTTAGGAGCAAACGCACCTGTTGGAACAACTATGGCAATGATGGAGCGTGGCACTAAAGTTATGTCCGCTATTCATAAAAGATTACATTACGGACAAAAGATAGAGTTTAATTTACTCGCAAAAATATTTGCAGAGTATTTACCAACAATGTATCCGTATGAAGTAGAAGGAGCACCACCACAAATTAAACAACAAGACTTTGATGGAAGGGTAGATATTTTACCTGTGAGTGATCCTAATATTTTCTCGGTATCACAACGTGTTGTATTAGCACAAACACAACTACAATTAGCACAAAGCAACCCAAAAGGTCATAACGTATACGAAGCATATCGACGAATGTACACAGCACTTGGGGTGACGGACATTGCTTCTATATTGCCTCCACCACCGCAACCATCTCCTGTTGATCCAGGTATGGAAAATGCGATGTCATTAAAGGCAATGAACCTAAAAGCATTTCCACAACAAAATCATGACGCACATATTAACGCTCATAGAGGGTTTATGTCGTCTATTTTGGTTAAAAATAACCCTGTAGTGATGGGAATATTGCAATCACACATTTCTGAACACGTTTCTTTGCAAGCAAGAGAGATGGTTCAACAAAAATATATGGAGCAAATGCAGCAAATGCAGCAAACAATACAACAAACACCTTCTCCAGAGCAACAACAAGAGCTACAAATGCAGTTACAAGCGATGCAAATACAAATGGAAGGCGAAATTGCACAGTTAATTAACGAAATGACAACGCAAATGATCACTGAGGAGCAAGAATCAATGGAAAATCAGCAAGATGATCCGTTGGTCAAGCTAAAAGAGCAAGAATTGCAACTCAAAGCGATGGAAATGCAACGAAAAGATGCTGAAACAGACAAAAGATTGGAAGTAGAACGCGAGAGAATTGCTGCAACCGATAAAATTGCACAAGATCGCATCGAATCTCAAGAAGATATTGCACAATTACGTGCAAATGTTAATCTGAGTAAGCAAAATGACAAAAAANCTAACACCAACTGAAGTATTACAAGAATATTTTAACGAATTAGTAGTATTTGGAGATACAGCTTGTGAAAATCAAGAACAACAGATCCTTTTAGCGGGTGCCATGATGGCTGTAGCAAAAATGCTATACCATAACAACTTATCGGAGCAAGAATACTTAAATATTATGAATCATAATGGAAGAGACTTGCTAAATCTATTAAAACCCACTATACATTAAGGAGAAAACTATGACTACTAATCAAAAGACACAACAACAACCAGGAGAGCAGCCACAACAAGCAAATCCTTTACAAAGTTTAAAAGAATTAAAAAATTCGTTGATGGGAGCAGGTGCTGCTGGAGTAGGTTCACTTGCCGAACTAAAAAGAATAATGAAGACTGCTGGAAAAAAATTAGGTATAAACATACCTCATGCTGATTTTGACAGCTTAACTCGAGAACAAAAAAGAGCGGTGAGACTTGCTATGTTAGACCGATTACCGCAAAAAGAAGAAACACCTTCAAGCCCTGATTTAGTGAACAGAGCTAAAGGCGGTCTTGTTAAAAAGAAAAAACCTAAAAAAGCTGGTAGACTAGCAAAACGTGGTTATGGAGCTGCTAGAAAATAATGGGTAAATATAAGGATATAGACTTAACGAATAAGCAGAAAAAATTAGTTGCAGGAGATTATGCTAATCTTCAATCAAATAAAACAAAAGGGAACGTAATAAGCACGATTAGAACAATCGATATGGGTAAAATACTTGGTGCTTTTCCTTTTGTTAGTGGTTCAACTAAAACTAAAAATAATGCTAAAGGTGGCATGATGAAAAAGAAAAAGAAAAAGTTTCCTGATTTGAGTGGTGATGGTAAAGTCACTAAAAAGGATATTTTAATAGCTAGAGGAGTTATTAAAAAGAAAAAATCCAAAAAGAAGGCAAAAAAATGAAATTTAAAAATCCAAAAATGACGGAAGTACCTCAAAAAAATCCTTTTCCTAATAGAGGAACTGCTTCAACTGCTGAAGTAAGTATTTCTCCTTTTGTTGTAAAACAAAATAAAGGAAGTGGACCACAAGGGCAGACAAGCAACGCTCAAATTAAAAAGGTAGCTTTCAAAGGCGTAAAATAGTATAATCCCCCACTTAAACAAGGAGGTAGTATGAATCTACTGAAAGATCTCTGGTCACACATCAAAGAATGGTCAGATTGGAAAATGAAGGACTGGATAAAGGCGGCTATTGTAGCTATCGTTGTTCTCTGGATAATTAGCTGGATGACAGGCGGAGCAGCATAGTGCTTAATCTACTCGGCGGTTTACTTGGTGGTGGAAAAGGCGGAGCCTTAGCAACCATTTCAAAAGTTGTCGATGAACTTCATACNAGTGAGGAAGANAAATTAGATAAAAAGATTNTNATGCAACGCTTACAACAAAAGCTTGCAGAAAAACANTTAGATGTTAATGCAAAGGAAGCCAGCCATCGCAGCGTATTCGTTGCTGGCTGGCGACCTGCAATAGGNTGGTGCGGAGCCCTTGCCTTATTTTTTGCTTTTATATTATCACCATGTATTGAATGGTATGCAAAATTTTCAGGTATGGATATTGTACCGCCTGCCATCGAGACTGGGCCCTTACTAGCCATAGTCACCTCAATGCTCGGCGTCGCGGGTATGCGCTCCTTCGAGAAGGCAAAAGGAATTGCTAAATGACATACGACGAATTAGCTGGCTCAGTAAAATTATCCGAAGGCTTTAAAGATCACATATACATGGACACTGAAGGTTTCGCTACAATCGGCTGGGGTCATAAAGTTACCCCTGATGATAATTTTGAAGAAGGCAAAACTTATACAAAAGAAGAATTACAAGAAGTATTTGATAAAGATTTAAACAATGCGATTGGCAAAGCTAGAACACTTATGGAAAACCACGGTGTCACTGATTTACCAACGACTGCACAGCACACTCTAACGGAGATGGTGTTTCAACTTGGGCCTACAGGCGTGTCCAAGTTTCGTAATATGTGGAAATGCCTGCAGAACCGAGATTTTAATGGTGCGAGTCTGGAGATGTTGGACTCGAAATGGAATCGTCAAACTCCAAATCGCTGTAAAAAATTATCGGATCAAATGAAATCATGCGCATAGAAAATCTTTTTACTTATTTAAAAAAAGAACTAAAAGCTAGACAAGACGTTATAAAAGACGCTATATATGGTGGTGTAAAAGATTGGGACGAATATCGGTATTTGACTGGTAAACTTCGCGGTCTTGAAGAAACTGAACAGGAACTCACGGACCTGCTAAGAAAAACGGAGCTAGAAGATGACTAAACCTAAATTAATTGTACCAAAACACGTATGGGATGGTGCACAAGCAGAAAAATCAAAAAATGAATTAGAAAAAGTTCCAAAGCCAGT
>FUFK010038964.1_pt1 | contig 21403 bp, 19 predicted proteins | sample 1021851 | NCBI WGS metagenome assembly FUFK01 (sample SAMEA51879418, study PRJEB19060) | metagenome
CAGGTAAGCGGCTTCTTCCCCTCCACGACCAAACAAGAATGGATCACCCCCCTTCAAGCGCACCACGGTGCTGTGCTTCTGGGCCATTTCAACGAGCACAGCATTGGTGCTGGGTTGTGGCACCGAATGATGTCCGCGACGCTTGCCGACAAAGCGGCGTTCGCAGGTTGCCGGCACAAGATCCAGCACTTCCTCGGGCACCAGCGAGTCGTACACCAGGGCATCGCACTGGCTCAGCAGCCGATGCGCCTTCAGCGTGAGCAACTCGGGATCGCCGGGACCGGCTCCCACCAGATAAACGGTTCCGGTTTGTTCAGCGGTGGTCACGGCAGAGAAACAAGCAGATCGATCAGGGCCTGACGGGTGGGGGGATGCTCCAACAGAGGAGGCAATCCACCAGCTTCGCTCAACGCATCCGTCATGCGGTTNGGCGCNAGGGTTAGTGGNAGTGGCCGNGCCCTGGGNTGGCGCTGCTGGAACTCGGGCCAGGCATCAAAGGNAACCAANGGCAAAGCCAGGCGAGACGCCAGCANCGCGAGGAAGCGATCCGCCACCCCCGNGCGCANNGGNTGGTGCACCANCACGGCATCAGCGCGCTCAGACGACGGAAGTNCTGAGAGCACAGCGTTCCACCACGTGGTCCAAGAGCCCAGAAAGGGCAGCANCCGCACACTGGCTCCGGCNCCACGAAGCCTGTTGCGAATCGCCGGCACATCCGTGCGGGCGTGCGCCCCAGGCAGCAGCAGCAACGGAACGATCCAAGAGGATTGGGGAAGCGCCGATACGGGTTGTTCAGCCGTCAGCACCTCCAACTGCACGGGCGCTGAGCGCCGCTGAGCCAGAAGGTCCGGCAGAGAGGCCAAACACTCAGGAACAACACCGCCACTGCGGCCATGCACCACCAGATGCAACCCTTGCCGCCCCCCATCGGAAGCGTCATTCCGTAGCAATGGCCACGGATTGATGACCATGCCGGCTGATGTCATCGGGTTGTTGTGAACGTTGGATGAGTCATGGCGCCCCGCCGTCGTTTTGATCGTGCCCCATTGGACAGCCGCTCCTACCGGGAGCCGCTGGACGGACGGATTGAGCGGTACGACTTCCGAGACGACAGGTACGACGCCCGGGACGACCGGTACGACGTCCGAGACGACAGGTACGACTTCCGGGACGACAGGTACAGCCGGGGATACGAGCCCAGGGAGGCCCGTTACGACCGGTACGACCGAAGCTTCGACAGACCCGCTGGACCCTCCGAACTCGACCAAGACTTCGCTGCGATGAAGCGGGTTTGGCAGATGNTCCGGGCCGGAGCGGTGCGNATGGTTGGCGAAATNGGACGCCAATACTGAGGCGGAAACAAGTTGCCTTTTACGGCCTCGCGGGAACCGTCAGATGTAGCCGGTTTTACAAATCCGAGAGGACAAAGCCCCTGGCATGGATCAACGCCAAAAGTGTTCCCTTTGTTACGGACCAGGGTTGCCGTCGCAGTGTTTATTCAGTCAACCCAACGCTCCCCTTCGTTTTGAAGCGTTGNCGGTCTTCGGGCCATCTCGATTGATTCGCGCCTCGTCTTTGAGCAATCAATCCGCCCACTCGTTAATCGACTTATGACCCTTAGCTCTCCCTCCAGGCCATATCTGGATGGCAAGAAGCTCAACAAGATCGAGCAGAACAAGGCGGCCAAAGATGGCCTGTTGGTCGGCAGCGAAATCGAAAAATTTGCCGAGCTCGGCTGGGAGCAGGTGGATGAAACCGACCTTCAATTGCGTTTGAAGTGGTACGGCATGTTCTGGCGTCCGAAAACGCCAGGCAAATTCATGCTGCGCCTGCGGGTGCCCAATGGTGTGCTGACGGCCGATCAACTGCGGGTGGTTGGCTCCATCGTTGAGCGCTACGGCGAGAACGGCAGCTGCGACATCACCACCCGTCAGAACCTGCAACTGCGGGGAGTGCTGCTGGGCGACCTGCCGGAAATTCTCAAGCGTCTGAAGGAAGCCGGCCTCAGCACGATCCAATCCGGCTTCGACAACCCCCGCAACGTCACCGGCAACCCCATCGCCGGCATTGATCCCAACGAGATCGTCGACACGCGGCCTTACACCACCGAGCTGCAGAACTTCCTCACCAACAACTGCCAGGGCAACCCGGAGTATTCGAACCTGCCCCGCAAGTGGAACACCGCCGTTGCCGGTGCAAAGGACAACTTCCTCCTGCACAACGACATCGTTTTCCACCCCGTGGAACGGGACGGGGTGATGGGATTTGGCGTCTGGATCGGCGGTGTTCTGTCATCGCAGATGAACGCCTATGCCGTTCCCCTGAACGCCTGGGTGAAGCCAGAGGAAATCTGCAAGATGACCGATGCCGTGATCCGGCTCTGGCGCGACAACGGTGAGCGCGACAAGCGCCCCAAAGGCCGCTTCCGCCTCTACCTGGATCAAGTGGGCCACGACGTGTTCCGCAGCCAGGTGGAAGAACTCTTCGGTCCGTTGACCCCAGACCCGGGCTCTGTTTTCAACACCACGCCCCGCTCCCATTACGGCTTCCATCCCCAGAAACAGGAAGGTCTCTCCTACGCCGGACTGCACGTTCCGGTGGGTCGCCTGACCGCCCAGGATCTGCAGGATCTGGCAACCGCAAGCCTCAACTACGGCAGTGGTGAGGTGCGTCTTACCGAAGATCAGAACGTCATTCTCGTTGGCCTTCCCAACGACAAACTCGACGCCCTGAAGGCAGACGCCCTGGTGCAACGCTTCCCGCTGGAGCCCGGTCACATCTCCGCAGGAACGGTGTCCTGCACCGGCAACACCTACTGCGGATTCGCCCTCACTAACACCAAAGACCAAGCGCTCGAAGCAGCCAAGGAACTCGACCAAGAGCTCAATCTTCCTGAAGAGCTGAAGATCCACTGGACCGGCTGCCCCAACACCTGCGGCCAGGCCTACATGGGTGCCATCGGCCTCACCGGCACCAAGGCCAAAAACAGTGAAGGCGTGATGGGAGAGGGCTACACGATGACCATCGGTGGGTCCCAAGGCGCCAACCCGAGCATCGGCGAAATCCACCGCAAGGCCATCCCCGCCGATGAGATCAAGGCCGCTCTCAAAGAGGTGTTGATCGAGAAGTTCGGGGCCACCCCGAAGGCCTGATCGCAGCGGTTGCCGTGACGCTTCCTTTTGAAGTCACGGCTCCCCGCATCGACCACTTCCCCTCACCGTCATGGCCAACCGCAACGACGTGTTCTCTCGTTTCGTCAACTGGCTCAGCGCCAGTGGTCGCGATGGAGCCGCCATCAACCGTCAGGGCGGAAGCCCTGATCTGTTCTCCCGCCTGATGAACCGCATCAGCGGCTGACATCAAAACCTTCGTCCAACTCTCAATCTCATCTGATGGACTACGTCCTACCCAATGAGCTTGTCGACGGCATGATTGCCGCCGGCGGCAAAAAATCAACGGTCAGCGTGAAGAACCTGCTGATCCGTGGCTTTTACTCCGGAGCCATCCTTGGCCTGGCGGTGATCCTGGCCCTCACCGTGGGCATCACCGTCAAAGCCCCCTTCGTGGGCTCGCTGCTGTTCCCCTTCGGCTTCGCCAGCATCGTGCTGTTCGGCATGGAGCTGGTGACCGGCAACTTCGCCCTGCTGCCGATGGCCACCTGGGCCGGCAAGAGCACCTGGGGTGCCACGTTCCGCAACTGGGTCTGGGTGTGGATCGGCAACTGGATCGGCACCGCNGTTGTGGCCGTGATCATGGCCATCAGCCTCACCAGCGGCACCATGGATGGCGCTGCTGACAACGTCGGCCCGCCGATCTGGGATGCCGTGGCCCAGAAGATCATGGCCCTCAATCAAATCAACGTTGAGAAGAAGTACGAGGCCCTGGGAAGCATGGGCTTCTTCCTCGCCTTCCTGCGCGGACTCGTGGCCAACTGGTTGGTTTGCCTGGGCGTGACCATGGCTCTGGTGAGCAAGAGCGTTCCCGGCAAAATCCTGGCCTGCTGGCTTCCGATCACCGCCTTCCAATCGATGGGCATGGAGCACATCGTGGTGAACCAGTTCCTGCACACCGCTGGCCCGATCCTCGGTTCAGGCGTCCCCTTCACCAAGGTGATCTTCTGGAACTTCCTGCCTGTCACCCTCGGCAACATCGTGGGCGGCATGGTGTTCATCGGCATGCTCTTCTACAGCACCCATCGCACCCCGATGGAGAACGTGCTGCCCACCGAGCACGATGAAAAGCTGGAGCGTGAGCTCGCTGCTGAACTGGGTGCCCGCTGATCCATCCATGAACGACGAAGCCGTTCTCTGGGAACGGCTCGCCCGATCTCGACGCGCTCCTTTGGAGCCCGCTTGGCTGGGGGAGGTCTACTCCCCCAGCCTTTCTGTTGATCTGNGGCGAGCCCTCTGCGAAAAACTGGGNATGCAGGCCGAGCGCGGCTGGCCCGTGATCCAAGACCTCCTCGCCAGCCACGGGGTTCTGCCCGANTTNGTGATGGCGGCAGGNCTNTGCCACCAGAGCGAAGCCCGCGATTGGTTGTTGGCTCAACTCGAGCAAACCTCAGACGATGAGGACGCCAACCTGATGGTGGTTCAGGCTCTCGCCTGCTGGGGTGCCGAAGTTCCCGAATCGGTGGTGGTGAATTGCCTGCATCACCCGGGCCAACTGCACCGACTTGCCGGTCTTCAACTGCTCAGCTTCCGATCCCATTGCCTCGACGACGGTGAACTGCTGCAGTTCTGCCAAGAGGTTTTGAATGATTTTCGCGATCCAGTCGTTGTGGCCGCCATTCGGGTTCTGCAACGCCGCGATGGCGTGTTGATCAGCGAAAAGCTGGCAGAGCTNTGTGGAAANGGTTCCCTGCCTGTTGCCGAGGCCGCCTTCCGCGCGCTCGGTTGCATCGCCACACCTNCCAGTCAGCGCTGCCTGCTGGAGTTNAGCCAGGAGCTGAATGANGACGTTCGGCGGAAAATGGCCAGCACCCAACTGAGCCAACAATTCCGCCAATAAAAAAGCCCCGCNNTNGCGGGGCCTTGATGTCTTCAATCAAGACACTTGGTTGTTCACCACTTTTTGTAAGGCAGGAACTTGCCGCACATGGTGATTTTGACGCGATCACCTTTGGGATCCTCCACTTTGTCGACATCAAGCGTGAAGTCAATCGCGCTCATGATGCCGTCACCAAAATGCTCCTGGATCACATCCTTCAGGGGCATGCCATAGACCTGCATGATCTCGTAGAAGCGATAGATCAAGGGATCAGTGGGGATCACTGGATCGAGGCTTCCCTTGGTGGGGAACTCCTGCAAAGCNGCGGTGATNGCNGGNTCAAGGGANAGCAGCTCAGCNAGCTTTTCAGCCTCTTCCTTGGAGGCCGTGGCTTGTCCATAGAACAAGGAAGCAATCCAGACCTCATCAAGGCCCATGGCCGCTTCAAGATCAGCAAAGCTCATGCCCTTGGCTTTCTTGGCAGCCATCAAGGCAGCATTAACAGTCATGATTGAATGAAAAATTGTTATTGCCGCTTCAAAAACAGCGCTCCGGGGTGGAACGCCTCAGCAGCAAAGAAACTGTTGCGCAAACGCTGACTGAACAATGAAGCATCAACTACAAAACAACAGCCNNTTTTGAAGCAACAAGCACAGCCNACAGNCNNNTGATGCGAGNGAAATTNNTTNTANNNAAGNAATTTGNAATGAGCCANTTNTTCCAATCNATGGCGANCCTGCTNCAGGCGCAATTNCTTCCGCCAACCACTGCTCCCCAACTGATGCTGGAGCGGCTCTATTACGCCGAAGGACGCCACCACCCGCAGCACCCACGCCATGGCAGCTTCGAGGGGCTATCCCGTCTGAGCAGGCCCTGAGCTTTCGTAGCAATTGCTACCCCTGCCGGGTCAGTCACTCCTGAAGACTGATCACAGCTAGAGGCCGGACCTTTGACGAGCGCAGTTCTCTCCGGCCGCGACCGCTTCAAGCAGCACCTGCGCAAGGTGGGAAGCGGTGAACACACCAGCAAAGGCATGAGTCGCGAGGAAGCGGCTGATGCCATGGAGCTGATGCTGCAGGGCGAAGCAACGCCCGCNCAGATCGGCGCCTTCCTGATTGCCCATCGCATCCGACGGCCCGAACCTCAGGAACTCACGGGGATGCTCGACACCTACCGAGCCCACGGCCCGGTGCTGCAATCCACTGCTGGCAGTCGAGCACCGTTGTGTTTCGGCATGCCCTACGACGGGCGCACGCGCACAGCGCCGATTTACCCGCTCACCGCGTTGGTGCTGCTGGCCTGTGGTCAGCCGGTGGTTCTGCAGGGCGGTGACCGGATGCCGATCAAATACGGCGTCACCGCTGTTGATCTGTTCCGCCTTCTCGATCTCGACCTCACAGGTCTGCCGATCAGCGCCGTTGCAGACGGGTTCCAGCAGAACGGCTTTGCCCTGATTCACCAGCCGGATCACTTCCCNATCGCGGAAACCCTGATCGGCTACCGCGAGGAACTGGGCAAGCGTCCCCCGGTTGCCAGCCTGGAACTGCTCTGGACACCCCACCAAGGNNACCANCTCCTTGTNAGTGGCTTTGTCCANCCACCAACAGANGCCCGCGCCTGGGAAGCCCTNAAGCAAGCCGGCGAAACCGATGTTCTCACCGTGAANGGNTTGGAAGGAGGNACCGACCTGCCCATCGGCCGAGCCTGCATCACGGCCCGGGTGCGGAANGGCAAAGCGGAGCGATTGATCCTGCACCCCCGTGACCATGGCTGTCACGACGCCGACGTGGAATGGGCTGACGACACCACCTGGGCTGAGCAGGCACGAAACNCNCTTCAGAACAAAGGNCCTCTCTGCGACGCCCTGCGCTGGAACGCCGGCGCCTATCTGTGGTTCGCCGGCTGCAGTGATTCCCTGGAACAGGGCATTCAACGGGCAGCATCCGTTCTGGAGACGGGCCAGGCCCAAGCCCAGCTTGATCAACTCTGCGCTTGGCGAAGCAGCTTGACCATCCGATAGCGCTCGAACGGAACGCCTCCAATCAGGATCGTCTCCGGCGCTTCCACACACCAGCCCCGTCGCTCCAGCAACGGTCGGCTGAACTGGCTGGCCTCCGTTCGTAATTGTTGAACGCCGGACGCCAGCGCATCCGCCTCAATCCGTTTCAGGAGGGCACTGCCATGGCCCTGCCTCGAGGCACAACCACGGCAGTAGAGCAACGAAAGACGATCTTCCGGATAGCGAATCGCAAAGGCCGAACCATCAGTGGTGAGCCATCCCGAGCCCTCCCGAAAACTCGCATCGAGCACGCCGGGCAACCAAGCCAAGGCCGCCCAGGCCCTGACTTGTTCATCCGAATAAAGGAGGGGAGCCTGCGATTCGATCGCATCGGCATAGATCTCCCGCAACAGCGGTTGATCCTCCGGAGCGATCGGACGCAAAGCCATGGAGCCGCCTGTGGGAATGTGAGTCTCTCCTGCGTGGCAGCAAGCTTGCAGCGTCCTCGGATTCCCACACTGCTCAGCGCGTTTCTCACGCTGCTCAACGACCGGCTCAGCGAAAGCATTGTTTTTCCGCTGTTGCCCTTTCTCCTGGCCCAGTTCGCCCCAGACGGACGAACCCTGGGACTGTTGGCGGGAAGCTATGCCCTGGCGCAGTTCCTGGTCACTCCCTTGATCGGAGCGCTCAGTGATCGCTACGGCCGCCGCCCCGTGATCAGCATCTGCGTCGCAGGATCCGTGGTGGGGCTCGGCCTGTTTGCCGTGACGGTTTCACTGCCTTGGCCCAGCCAAAGCCTGCTGCCCCTGCTGTTGCTGTTCGCAGCACGGATCATTGACGGCATCAGTGGCGGTACGGCAGCAACAGCCAGCGCCGTGCTCGCCGACATCACGCCTCCCGACAAGCGAGCCCGTGCCTTCGGCTTGATCGGCGTGGCCTTTGGCTTGGGGTTCATCCTTGGCCCCTTCGTTGGCGGGCAACTGGCCCGGGTGGCCGTGTCCCTTCCCGTTTGGGTGGCCACAGGCTTCGCTGCACTCAACCTCTTGGTGGTGCTCAATCTGCTGCCGGAAACCCATCCCCAGGAGTCCCGCAAAAACCTGCCCAGAAAACGCGACCTCAATCCGTTTGCACGGCTGAGCCAGGTGCTGATGAACCCCAGCGTGGGGCGACTGTGCGGAGCTTTTTTCCTCTTCTTCCTGGCCTTCAACGGCTTCACCGCCATCCTGGTGCTCTATTTCAAGCAGCGCTTCGGCTGGGGCCCTGAGCTCGCCACCACCGCCTTCCTGGTGGTGGGGGTGGTCGCCACCGTGGTGCAAGGAGGGCTGATCGGACCGCTGGTGAAACGGTTCGGTGAATGGCGTCTGACCTTGCTGGGCCTCGGCCTGGTGATCATTGGGTGCCTGCTGATCCCCAGCGTCGGTGCATCCGATCGGGCCGGCGCCATCTTCACTGCCGTCGGCATCCTGGCCCTGGGCACCGGCTTGGTCACACCAAGCCTGCGCAGCCTNGTGTCACGGCGCCTGGGTCGGGAAGGGCAAGGCAGTGCCCTCGGCAGCCTTCAGGCCCTGCAGAGTTTGGGCAGTTTCCTCGGCCCTCCCCTGGCGGGANTCAGCTACGACCTGCTGGGTCCAGTGAGCCCGTTTGCAGCTGCGGCAACCGTGCTGGTGATCGTGATCGGCCTGGTGGCCGGCAGCCCTCTGCCGGACATCTCCGACACACAACCAAGCCAGTCCTGATTGCTACGTTTCGGCTAACGACACCAGCGCCGAGCCGTTCAGCCCATGTGCGCAGCAGCCTTAGCCCCGGAGCACTACATCAACCGGGAGCTGAGCTGGATCGCCTTCAACGAAAGGGTGCTGGCCCAGGCCCTGGATCCGCGCACACCTCTGCTCGATCAAGCCAAGTTCAGCGCCATCTTCAGCAACAACCTCGACGAATTCTTCATGGTTCGCGTGGCGTCACTGAAGTCTCAGGTGGAGGCGGGCNTCAGCAAGCCAAGTGAGGATGGCAAATCGCCNTTGGAGCAGCTGCTGGCGATCCGGGAACGGCTGATTCCCCTGCTGCGAGAGCAACAGGTGCATTACCGCCAGCACCTGAGGCCGAAGCTGCTGGAACACAAGGTTGAGCTGCTCGATTACAAACAGCTGAACGACGACCAACGCCAATGGGTTGACGACACCTTCCAGACCTCGGTGTTTCCGGTGCTCACACCTCTGGCTGTGGACCCCGCCCATCCGTTCCCCTTCGTCAGCAACCTGAGCCTCAACGTTGCGGCCGTGGTTGTTGATCCGGAAACAGGACAACGGCAATTTGCCCGGGTGAAAGTTCCCCAGAAAAATCTGCCTCGCTTCATCGCCATCCCCTCGCACCTGAGCGGCCAGGAGCACAAACCCGTTCACACCGCCATCGCCCTCGAGCAGGTGATCGCCTTCAACCTGAAGGAGCTGTTCCCTGGCATGACGATCGAGGGGCACTACTTCTTCCGCGTGACGCGGGATGCGGATCTGGAACTGAGGGATCTGGAAGCCGATGACCTGATGCTGGCCCTGGAACAGGGACTGCGAAAGCGACGCATGGGCGGTGAGGTGGTGCGCCTCGAGGTGCCCAACGAGATGCCTCAGGACGTGGTGGAAATGCTGATGACAGGACTCAGCGTTGAAGAGGAAGACCTCTATGTGATCGATGGNCCCCTGGGCCTGGACGACCTGCTCAGCCTGACTGCACTACCGCTGCCGAAACTCAAGAGCCAAAGCCACGGAGGCCAGACACCANCGGTGCTNGCCCGCAGTCAGCAGCACCTGCTNGACGAGGGAGCGATCAAGCCGGATGAGTTCAGATCGATCTTCTCGGTGATTCGCCGTCAGGACATCCTTCTGCACCATCCCTATGACCTCTTCTCGACAACCGTCGAAGAGTTCATCAACCAGGCAGCGGACGATCCCCAGGTGATGGGCATCAAGATGACGCTCTACCGCACCTCCAAAGACTCGCCGATCATCGCTGCACTGATCCGTGCCGCCGAAAACGGCAAGCAGGTGATGGCACTGGTGGAATTGAAAGCACGATTTGACGAAGACAACAACATCCAATGGGCCCGGCACCTGGAGCAGTCNGGAGTGCATGTGGTCTACGGGGTGCTGGGGCTNAAAACCCACACCAAGATTGTTCTGGTGGTGCGCAAGGAGAAGGACAAGCTGCAGAGCTATGTGCACATCGGCACGGGCAACTACAACTCCAAAACCTCCAAGCTCTACACCGACCTGGGCCTGCTCACCGCCAACCAGGAACTGGGTCAAGACCTGGTGGAACTGTTCAATTACCTCACCGGTTTTTCCAAGCAGCAAAGTTTTCGTCGCCTGCTCGTGGCCCCCGTCACCCTGCGGAAAGGNATGGAGCTGTTAATNCGCCGCGAAATTGAACATGCTCAGCANGGCCGAGAGGCCGTGATCCGAGCCAAGATGAATTCCCTGGTGGACCCAACGATCATTGCGCTTCTTTATGAAGCCTCCCAAGCCGGAGTGATGATCGAATTGATCATTCGCGGCATGTGCAGCCTCTATCCCGGTTGTGAAGGACTGAGTGAAAACATTCGGGTGATCAGCATCATCGGCCCGTTCCTGGAACACTCGAGAATCTTTTCATTCGCCAACGGCGGCTCACCGGAGGTGTACATCGGTAGTGCCGACTGGATGAGCCGCAACCTCGACCGCCGCATTGAAGCGGTCACACCGATCGAAGACCCCGAGCATCGCCAGAAACTGGAACGCCTGCTGCAGCTGTACTTGAATGACAACCAGGCTGCCTGGGACATGCAGAGCGACGGCACATTTGTGCAGCGCAAACCCGAAAACGACACCTCGGAACGCAATTCCCAGATTCAATTGATCAAGGAATGGAGCAACGGCATCCAATCCTTGTGATTCTTTTGGTTTTCAAAGGGATTGCGTCTGTGACATCCGATACAACATTCCTTCAAAAACAAACTTGAAGCCTGCACGATCACAGCCAAATCAGTTGTTTTGAAAGCCCAAAGATTCAGCTCCTGAAATTCTTTCGATTCGAAACAGTCANCACTGTTGCCTGGTGCTAAGTTCAGCCCAAATTCATTCAGGAGACCAGGGTGATGGGGATCCCTCTGGAATCTTCCGGCACGACAAAACAGTCGTCCCGGAAGGAACCTGCGTTGCCGTCCACCGGACGTCGACCATCAACTCGACAAGGAGGGCGGCTTGCCACCGACTCCATCGGTTTTTATCTGAGCAGCATCGGACGNATCCCCTTGCTGACGGCAGCTGAAGANATCGAACTTGCACACCATGTGCAAGCGATGAAGCAACTTCAGGAGCTACCGGAAGAGGAGCTGACCTCCCGGCATCGCCACAAGATCCGCATGGGCAAACGGGCCCGCGACAGGATGATGGCCGCCAACCTCCGCCTCGTGGTGAGCGTGGCGAAGAAATACCAGAACCAGGGCCTGGAGCTGCTCGATCTGGTTCAAGAAGGTGCCATCGGCCTGGAGCGAGCGGTCGACAAGTTCGACCCCGCCATGGGCTACAAATTTTCCACCTATGCCTACTGGTGGATTCGCCAAGGCATGACGCGGGCCATCGACAACAGCGCCCGCACCATTCGCCTGCCGATCCACATCAGTGAAAAGCTCTCCAAGATGCGTCGCATCTCCCGGGAGCTGTCCCACCGCTTCGGTCGTCAACCGAATCGGCTGGAGTTGGCGAGTGCCATGGGCATCGAGCCCCGGGAACTGGAGGATCTGATCTCCCAGAGCGCACCTTGTGCATCNCTGGATGCCCATGCCCGTGGCGAGGAAGATCGCAGCACCCTGGGNGAACTGATCCCGGATCCCAACGGTGAAGAACCGATGGAGGGGATGGATCGCAGCATCCAGAAGGAACATCTGGGGGGCTGGCTCTCGCAGTTGAACGAACGCGAGCAGAAAATTCTGAAGTTGCGGTTCGGTCTTGGTGGTGAAGAGCCTCTGACCCTTGCGGAGATCGGTCGTCAGATCAATGTGTCCCGTGAGCGCGTCCGACAGCTGGAGGCCAAAGCGATTCTCAAGCTGCGCGCCATGACCAACCACCAACAAGCCGCCTAAGCCACTTGCTTTCCATNACCGGACCCATCGCCATCCTGATCTGGATGGCGATGGTGACAGCAGGCGCGGTGTCGTGTCGTCGCCTTCGACCGAACCAACGGGAACTGAGCCGAAAAATTGTGCACATCGGAACCGGAGCCGTGGTTCCTTTGGCCTGGTTCTTTCAAATTCCTTTTGTGGTTGCCCTACCTGTCGCGGCGGTGATCACCGTTGTGACGACGATCAACCACCAATGGCGCTTCATCCCCGCCGTTGAGGATGTTGATCGCAACAGCTACGGCACCATCGCCTACGGCATCGCAATCACAACGCTGCTTCTGCTGTTCTGGCCAACCCGAGCCGATGCGGTGTCCGCCGGGGTTCTGGTAATGGCCCTGGGGGATGGCCTTGCAGGGTTGATCGGCCGCAACGTCGCGTCCCCGAAGTGGGTTCTGTTTGGTCAGACCAAATCAAGCGTCGGCACGATGACCATGGCCGTTGTCTCAGGCCTGGTGCTGATCGGCCTGGCGCGATGGTCGGGGGCGGACCTGTCCCTGCCAGCAGCTCTTGGCATGGTGGCCATAGCAACCGGTTTGGAGCAGCTCAGCTGGAGCGGTCTCGACAACCTCAGCGTTCCCCTCAGCGTGGGGGTGCTNTGGAGTCAACTGGTGGTTTGAACCAAGGCGTTGATGCTCAGGCGGTAACCGTCTGTTTGCGACTGGCCACGGCCGCGGCCAGATCCTCCAACAGGGTTTCGGTGGTCTCGAGGCTGATGCAGGCATCCGTGACGCTCTGGCCATAGGTCAGCTGCGTCAGGTCGGCGTTGAGCTTCTGGTTGCCTTCCACCAGATGGCTCTCGATCATCACGCCCATCACGTGATTGGAGCCCCCCCGCAACTGCTCGGCAACGCTGGCCAGCACCTCCGCCTGTCGGCGGAAGTCTTTGTTGCTGTTGGCATGGCTGCAATCCACCATCAGACGATCCTGCAGACCGGCTTTGCTCAACTCGGCTGCGGACTCCTGCACAGCCTCCAAGTGGTAATTGCTGCCCTGGCTGCCGCCGCGCAGCACGAGGTGGCCGTAGGGATTGCCCGTGGTGCTGACGATCGAGGCATGACCATCGCGATTGATGCCGAGGAAGTGATGCGGCTTGGCTGCCGCCTGCATGGCATTGATCGCGATGGTGGCGCTGCCGTTGGTGCTGTTCTTGTAGCCGATCGGCATCGACAGCCCTGAGGCCATTTCACGGTGGGTCTGACTTTCCGTCGTCCTGGCACCGATCGCGGTCCAGCTGATCAAATCAGCGATGTACTGCGGAACAACGGGATCGAGCAGTTCCGTTGCAGCAGGCATCCCCTCCCGGGCGAGATCCAACAGCAGTCCCCGGGCCCGCCGCAGACCGGTGTTGATGTCGTAGGAGTTATCGAGGTGGGGGTCGTTGATCAGTCCCTTCCAACCAACCGTGGTGCGCGGCTTCTCGAAATACACCCGCATCACCACCTCGAGCTGATCCTTCAGGCGCTCGCGGATCGGAGCCAAGCGCTGGGCATACTCCCGGGCAGCCTTGACGTCATGAACAGAGCAGGGGCCCACCACCACCAGCAGACGCTGATCACGGCCACTGAGGATCTCTTGAATACGCCGGCGGGCTGACGCCACGGTCTCGAGCGCCGCCGCGTCCATGGGCAGCTCCTGATGCAACACGGCAGGGGCCACCAGGGGACGTGTCTCCACCACATGCAAATCGGAGGTGGTGGCCATGACTGGACGCGAGACTCCGACCAAGGCTACGCACCCCGCTCACTGGCAACAGACACGGTCCGGAAGAATGGTGGTCATCCCTGNACAGAGATCTCCATGCTGAGCGCTTACCGCGAGCTGGCCGCCGCCCGGGAAGCCCAGGGCGTTCCCGCTCTTCCGCTCAACGCCGAGCAGACCCAGGGACTGACCGAATTGCTGCAGAACCCTCCCGCCGGCGAGGAGGAGTTCCTGCTGCACCTGCTCAGCGAGCGGATCCCACCNGGTGTGGATGAAGCGGCTTACGTGAAGGCCACCTGGCTCAGTGCCGTGGCTCAGGGAGACGCCAAGAGCCCCCTGGTGTCACCACTGGAAGCCACCCGGCTGCTGGGAACGATGGTGGGGGGATACAACGTCGCCGCCCTGATCGAGCTGCTGAAGCACTCCGACGCTGCACTGGCTGGCTGTGCTGCTGAGGGACTCAGCCGAACGCTGCTCGTCTACGACGCCTTCAACGAAGTGATGGATCTGGCGGCGGACAACCGCTTCGCCAAGCAAGTTGTGGACAGCTGGGCCGCAGCCGAGTGGTTCACCGCCAAGCCCGAACTGGCCGAGAGCATCACCGTGACGGTCTTCAAGGTTGAAGGCGAAACCAACACGGACGATCTGTCGCCGGCCACCCACGCCACCACCCGGCCGGACATCCCCGTCCATGCCCTGGCGATGCTCGAGACCCGCGATCCGGAGGGCCTGAAGACCATCGCAAGCCTGAAAGAGAANGGCCATCCCGTGGCCTACGTCGGTGATGTGGTGGGAACCGGCAGCTCCCGCAAGAGCGCCATCAATTCGGTGCTCTGGCACACCGGCAATGACATTCCCCATGTGCCCAACAAACGGGCAGGCGGCGTGATCCTTGGCGGCAAGATCGCCCCGATCTTTTTCAACACCGCTGAAGACTCCGGTGCCCTGCCGATCGAATGCGATGTCACCGACCTGAACACTGGTGATGTGATCACCATTCGCCCCCACGCCGGCACGATCGAACGGGACGGCAAGGTGGTGAGTCGGTTCGAGCTGAAGCCCACCACGATCAGCGACGAGGTGCGGGCCGGCGGTCGCATCCCCCTGATGATCGGTCGCGCCCTCACCGACAAGGTGCGCGCCAAGCTTGGCCTCACCCCTTCGGATCTGTTCATCCGCCCCTCAGCCCCGGCAGACACCGGCAAGGGCTTCACCNTGGCGCAGAAGATGGTGGGCAAGGCCTGCGGTCTTGCAGGCGTCCGACCCGGCACCAGCTGCGAACCGCTGATGACCACCGTCGGCTCCCAGGACACCACCGGCCCGATGACGCGGGACGAAATGAAGGAACTGGCCTGCCTGGGCTTCTCCTCCGACCTGGTGATGCAGAGCTTCTGCCACACCGCCGCTTATCCGAAGCCGGTGGATCTGCAGACCCAGAACGAACTGCCCGACTTCTTCGCCCAGCGCGGTGGCGTGGCCCTTCGGCCCGGTGACGGCATCATCCACAGCTGGCTGAACCGGATGCTTCTGCCCGACACCGTCGGCACCGGCGGCGACAGCCACACCCGCTTCCCCCTCGGCATTTCCTTCCCAGGCGGCTCTGGGGTGGTGGCCTTTGCAGCCGCCATCGGCGCCATGCCACTGGACATGCCTGAATCGGTGCTGGTGCGCTTCAGCGGATCCCTGCAACCGGGCGTCACGCTCCGGGACGTGGTGAACGCCATCCCCTGGGTGGCCATTCAGCGGGGACTGCTCACCGTTGAAAAGGCCAACAAGAAGAACCTGTTCAACGGCCGGATCATGGAGATCGAAGGTCTGCCCGACCTGAAGCTGGAACAGGCCTTCGAACTCACCGATGCCAGCGCCGAACGCTCCTGCGCCGGCTGCACGATCAAGCTCTCCGAAGACACGGTGAGCGAATACCTGCGCAGCAACGTGGCGCTGCTGAAGAACATGATTGCCCGCGGCTACAGCGACGCCCGCACCCTGGCCCGCCGGATCAAGGAGATGGAGGCCTGGCTGGCGAATCCCCAGCTGATGAGTGCTGACGCAGACGCGGAGTACGCGGAAGTGCTGGAGATCAACCTCGACGAGCTCACCGAACCGGTGGTGGCCTGCCCCAACGATCCCGACAACGTGAAGCTGCTCAGCGAGGTGGCTGGTGACCCTGTGCAGGAGGTGTTCATCGGCTCCTGCATGACCAACATCGGCCACTACCGCGCCGCGGCCAAGGTGCTGGAAGGCGCCGGCCAGAACACGGCGCGCCTGTGGGTCTGTCCCCCAACGCGGATGGACGAAGAGACCCTCAAAGAGGAGGGCTACTACGCCACCTTCGAGGCCGCCGGGTCCCGCATGGAGATGCCGGGTTGCTCCCTCTGCATGGGCAACCAAGCCCGCGTGGAGGACAACACCACCGTGTTCTCCACCAGCACCCGCAACTTCAACAACCGCCTGGGCAAGGGTGCTCAGGTGTACCTGGGCAGTGCCGAACTGGCCGCCGTCTGCGCCCAGCTGGGACGCATTCCCACCCCGGAGGAATACCGCAGCATTGCGGCCGAGAAGATCGATCCCCTCTCCGACGAGCTCTACCGCTACCTGAACTTCGATCAGATCAGCGGCTTTGAAGACCAGGGGCGCGTGGTCAGTGCTGACGACGAAGCAACCGTTCTGGCTCAGGCCTGATTCCGGATCACCTCATCTGTGCCATCCCTGAGCGAACCCAAGCAACGACGCCACCTCCTGGGCTCCAGCCGGAGCATCAGGAGGTTGTTGGAACGCCGCTGGCTGGTGGTGGTTTTGGCTCTGGCGCTCACGGGCCTTGGGGCTGCCATCACCGGCCTGCTGTTCACCAGCGGCATCAACCTGCTGCGGGATTGGCGGCTCGACCTGCTCGATGAATTTCCAGCCTGGGTGGTNCTCCCCGCCCTCGGCGCCATCGGCGGCATGGTCTCGGCCTGGTTGATCACCAACCTGTCTCCNGCCGCTGGCGGAGCCGGGATCACCCACATCATGGGCTTCCTGCGCCACCGGTCGGTTCCGATGGGGCTTCGGGTGGGCCTGGTGAAACTGGTGGCCGGCATCATTGCCATCGGCTCGGGTTTCCCCCTGGGCCCGGAAGGCCCCGCCGTTCAGATGGGCGGCTCCGTGGCCTGGCAGATGTCCCGCTGGCTGCGGGCACCGGTGGCCTTTCGCCGGGTGATTGTGGCCGCCGGTGGTGGTGCCGGTATTGCCGCCGTGTTCAGTGCTCCCATCGGTGGATTCATCTACGCGATCGAGGAGCTGCTCCACTCCGCCAGGCCCGTGGTGCTGCTGCTGGTGATCATCACCACCTTCTCGGCCGACACCCTGGCGGATGTGCTCGGCTTTCTCGGCCTCAACCCCGGGGGCGGCGGGCTCAACAGCACCATCGGGTTTCAACTGGAACGGGAGTACACCCCCCTGGTGCGCTTCCTGCCGGTGGATCTGCTGTATCTGGTGGCTCTCGGTGTGGTGATCGGTGTGCTGGCGGAGCTTTACACCCGCTACGTGCTCACCATGCAGCGGCAGGGCAACCGTTGGTTCGGAGACCGACTGATCCTGCGCATGACCGTGAGCGGGCTCGTGCTGGGCTGCGTCTATGCAGCCCTGCCGGATGCCTTCCATAACCCCAGCGAACTGAAGCACCTGATTGGAGCCGGCAAGGCCGATATCAGCCTGGCCCTCGCCAGCTTTGTGGTGCTCTTCTTCAGCACCGGACTGGCGGCGGGCTCAGGAGCGCCAGGGGGACTGTTCATGCCGATGCTGACGCTGGGAGGGGCCATTGGCCTGGCCGGTGGATCCGGCGTTGAGGCCCTCACCGGCCATGTGCCCACCACCTATGTGTTCGCGGGCATGGGCGCCTTCGTGGCCGGCTGTTCCCGCACGCCGATCTCGGCGATGTTCCTGGCCTTTGCCCTCACCAAGGATCTGCTGATCCTCAAACCGATCCTGGTGGCCTGTCTCACCAGCTTCGTGATCGCCCGACTGTTCCATCCCCACTCGATCTACGAACGTCAGATGGGCATGGAACTCGACGCTGAAGATCGGATGGCCATGAAGCTCAACCACTACAGACGTCCGTTCACGCCGCCAACCCCGCCATCAGGCCCAACAGGAGACCCCAGCTGAACCAGGAAACGCTGCTCTTCGATCCGGCCACGCCGGACCCCGAGGCCCTCAAGGCCGTGCTGGCCTTTCCCAGCACCTATTCNGTGGGGATCACCAGCCTCGGCTATCAGATCGTCTGGGCGACGCTTGCGCAGCGGTCGGATGTGGATGTGCGCCGNCTGTTCACCGATCAGGGCGATGCGATGCCACGCCACATCGATCTGTTCGGGCTCTCCCTGAGCTGGGAACTGGATGGACCGGTGCTGCCGGAGCTGCTGCAGAACCAGCGGATTCCGGTTTGGGCTCTGGAGCGNGGGGATGAGGACCCGATCGTGTTCGGCGGCGGACCGGTGCTCACGGCCAACCCCGAGCCCCTGGCACCGTTTTTTGATGCCGTGCTGCTCGGGGACGGTGAACTGCTGCTGCCCGCCTTCATCGATGCGCTGCAGAACTGCCGAGAGGCACCGCGAGCGGAGCGGCTGCGACAGCTGGCTCAGGTGCCGGGGGTGTACGTGCCGTCGCTCTATGCCCCGCAGTACGACCCAAACGGGAAGCTGATTGGCGTGGAACCGATCGATCCAGCGGTTCCAGCCCAGGTGGAAAAACAGACCTGGCGCGGCAACACCCTGAGTCACTCAACGGTGGTCACCCCCGAGGCCGCCTGGCCCGACATCCACATGGTGGAGGTGGTGCGCAGTTGTCCTGAACTGTGCAGGTTCTGTCTGGCCAGCTACCTGACGCTGCCGTTCCGGACACCGTCGTTGGATGACGGCCTGATCCCGGCTGTGGAGAAAGGCCTGAAAGCCACCAAACGCCTCGGCCTGCTGGGGGCCTCCGTCACCCAGCATCCCCAGTTCGCCGATCTCCTGCACTGGCTGGATCAGGATCGTTTCGATGGCACCCGCGTCAGCGTCAGCTCGGTGAGGGCCGCCACTGTGACCCCTGACTTGGGTCGGATCCTGGCCAAACGCGGCTGCCGCTCGCTCACCATCGCCATCGAAAGCGGCAGTGAGCGGATGCGCGAAGTGGTGAACAAGAAACTCACCACGGAGGCCATCCATGAGGCGGCTTGCCATGCCAAACAAGGCGGCCTCACGGGCCTCAAGCTCTACGGGATGGTGGGCCTGCCGACGGAATCGGATGACGACGTGGAGGCAACGGCGGATCTGCTGCTGGCGCTCAAAAAAGGAACCGCTGGACTGCGCTTCACCCTCGGGGTAAGCACCTTTGTGCCCAAAGCCCAGACCCCCTTCCAGTGGGAGGGCGTCCGACCGGAAGCCGAGAAGCGCCTCAAACGTCTGGCCAAACGGTTGAAACCGAAGGGAATCGAGTTCCGCCCGGAGAGCTATGGGTGGAGCGTGATTCAGGCCCTGCTTTCCCGCAGCGACCGTCGCCTGGCGCCGGTGATCGCAGCCGTTGGCGANGGACGCGAAAGCATGGGGGGCTGGAAGAAGACCTACCGAGCTGCCCTCAACGGTGAACTCGAGCCGATGCCAGGGCCAGATCTGCCGCCTCCGCCGCCCTGGAGCACGGTGATCCACGAGCCATGGGACGCTTCACGGACCCTCCCCTGGACTCACCTCAGGGGGCCCCTGGCTCCGGCGATGCTGCGGGACCANCACGATCAGGCCTTGGCTGTGGCATCTGCCCAACCTCCTGNTTAAAAGCAGCCAAACCCGCCAAGAGCGTCCAGCCGAGGATGTTGAGGCGACTGTCGAACAAGGGCAGGTCGGTGGCATGCATCGCCACCAGCACCAGCGTGGCGGTCCACCAGGCCCGTTCCATGGGTGCTTTCTGCAGGATTCCGCGCCGCAGAGCCACCACCAGCAACAACAGCACCGTTCCGACAACCAACAGCATGACCGGAAGGCCGTGGCTGATCGCCAACTCCAGGGGNAGATTGTGGGAATGGCCATGCCAACGCTTGGCCGCATANATCGGNTACAGCACGCTGAAGGCGGCTGCCCCCCAGCCCAGCCAGGGGCGGGCCGCAACCAACTCCAAGGCATACCCCCACTGCCCCAGACGGGTGTGTTTCCAGGCGGTGGGCCCTCCCCGTTCAAGCAGTCGATCAAGGATCGGCTCGGGGACCAATGCCATCGCCAGTTGGCGCCATCCGGACGGGACACCGGGGAGCACCACTAACAACAACGGCGAGGCGAGGAGAAGCAGCAGGGGGAGCAACCAGAACCACTGCATCGGCCCCATCACAAAGGGAACCGATAAGGCCAGCGCCCCCATGGCGTTGCGCGACTGGGTGAGCACAACGGCAAGCACCGTTGAAAGCGTGAGCACCAGAGCAGCACCACGCCGCCACCAACCATCCGGCCGCAGCACAGCCGCCAGCATCAACGGCCAGACCACCCCGAGCCAGGCACCGGCGATGTTGGCGTAATCAAACAGGGCCGAGAGTCGCCCTTGCGGCTGACCACCGGGCGCGACGAACCAGATGATGGCGCCGCCTCCGAGTTGCCAGGGTCCCTGCCAACCCAGAAACATTTGCCCCAGGCCGGTGAGCAGCACCGGCAAGGTGCCGGCCACCAGCATCCAAGCGGCCTGACGGCGCTGCTGTTCGCTGGCCAGATGGGGCTGAAAAGCCCAGAAGGCCCAGAACAACGGCAACCAATTGCCCAACCCAGCCCAGGCCAGCGACCCTGTTTCCGCCCCCAGCGCACCCACCAGCATCAACACAGCCGCAACCAGAAACGGTTGGGTCCAGCGGGCCTGCCAGATAGGCCGATCCCGGCCCCGACTGCCGCTAACACAAGCCACAAAGAGGCAGATGCCCGAGAGCAGAGCACTGGAGGGGAGCAGAAACAGGCCAAGCCGGAAGGCCTGACCGCCACGATCAGAGGTCATGCAAAAACAGCCGTACGCCCGCGATAGACCATCACCTGACGTCGCAGATGCAGGCGAAGAGCCCGCGCCAAGGCAAGGCGTTCCGTGTCACGGCCCTTGCGGATCAGATCCTCCACTTCGTCCCGATGGCTGACGGGAACGGTGGTTTGCTCAATGATCGGGCCGTCATCCAGATCTTCGGTGACGTAGTGGGCCGTTGCGCCGATGAGCTTGACCCCACGGTCCCAGGCCCGGTGGTACGGCTGAGCGCCCTTGAACGCAGGCAGAAAGGAATGGTGAATGTTGATCACCTGGGGGAAACGCTCGAGGAAATCACTGCTCAGCACCTGCATGTATTTGGCCAGCACCGCAAGTTCAACCTTGTTCTTTTCAAGCAGCTCCAGGATCCGCTGCTCCGCTTCCGCTTTGGTGTCCCGACTGACGGGAACACAAACAAACGGAATCTCAAAGGATGCACACAGGGGTTCCAGATCCGGATGGTTGGCGATGACCAGGGGAACCTGCATCGGCAGCTCCCCGCTTTGAACCCGCCAGAGCAAGTCCTGCAGGCAGTGGCTCTGCTTGCTGGCAAAAATCGCCACACG
>FUFK010041986.1_pt1 | contig 21387 bp, 43 predicted proteins | sample 1021851 | NCBI WGS metagenome assembly FUFK01 (sample SAMEA51879418, study PRJEB19060) | metagenome
AGATCTTCTCCTTCTACAACTGTCTTAGGTGCTTGAGGTAAATATTTAACACCTATACCCTCTTCTGCTAATTGTATATCCTGAGCCAATATACTTTTATCTACTGTTTCAGTTGGAGTATCTACTCCTCCAATACCTCTTTTTATTTCTCCTCTCTCTGCACCTGGAATATTAATAGTAGTAGCTTGGGTAAGTTGTCCTCTTTCATTAAACTGAGGTTTAACAAGAGGTGTACCAGCTTTCGCAAAAGATTGTATATAAGTATCTGCTCCAACTTGTAAAGGATTATAAGCTGGATTTAAAAACTTCAAATCTCCAGAACTAACATAAGCTTCAACACGAGTATCAATATCTACTTTTGGTAAACCAGATTTCATCAACAAGTCATAACGCCCTCCCTCTTGTCCTACATCTCTTCGTGGTCGAACTCTTGTAGGTGTTACTTCTACAGTCTCAACTGGAGCCTTTTCAACCACAGTTGGGGATTCTACTATTTTGCTGGGTTTTACCTCGTTTAAATCTTTTACTAATGTTTGATTGTTTCTCTGTGCAACTCTTTTATTTACTTGTTTAGTTTCTGGAGGTACATCAAACGAAATTTTTTTAGGTGGAGTTTGTGGTCCTCTAAAACGCTCAGATATCTTTTTACCTCCAATAATACTTCCTAATATTCCAGCTCCTAATGCAACCAAACCTAAATCTCTGCCTTCATTATCTTCAGGTGAAGGTGCTCTAAGTTGATTACGCTTGAAATCAATGACATCTACAGCCATTGCTGCTCTTTCTTGGTCATTCTCTGGAGGCTTTGTACCAGTAGCACGACTATATGAATAGAAATCGGCTGGTTGAAGTAACATACGCCCTGTATTTTTCTCAATTACTATCTTTAGCTATTCTATGTCGAGCACATCTAGTCGTGATAGCATTATTAAAAGGATACAACTAGCGATACGATTAATGAATGTTGAAGATCGTAAAAAGAAGGTTCAAGGATTAGAATCTATTAAATCCAAGGCGATTGATATGGCGATGAAGGGGAGTGATTCCCTAGAAATCCGGGATTTTGTCGGTGGTGCTACCAAAGAACTTGCATATGAACTTCCAGATGAGGAAGCATTCGTAAAAGCTGTAAAAGCTAGCAAAAAATTTAAGAAATCTAAGGAAAAATAGCTAATATTTAAAATTTAAAGCAATTCTGGGTCGAAAACTGCGGTTTTTGGCTCATTTTTTTGTGTAATTGGGGATTTTTAGTACAAAATCGGCCTTTTAGTACCAAAATAGGGGACAAAATTACCTGACCCTTCTCCACACACTTGTGCGTTTGTACATGTGTATAGAAAAAAAAAGACATGTGCAGTGGTTATTTTAACTACCACAGTCTATCCAACTATCTACGGAGGTTTACCATGAGACATCTCAACTTTGTCTTTCAATTGATCTGTTCATTACTAGCTTTTGCTTTTGAAGAGTATCCTATTACATCTCTCTTTGTTATGGGAGCAATTCTTTACGGTTTACATGTTTGGACTGGAACGCCTTGGTTCGTTAACTACTCTGACATGGGACAGTACGCTCGATGGAGCTTCTGAGATTGGTGAAGGAAGGTTCGATTCCTTCCCTCAGTATTGCCCAACTCTGGCCTGGGCTTGGATGCCAGCACATTCTTTATATGGAGTTTATCTCATGACTACAAGTCAAATCAAATCAACTGTCGACTTCAAAGACTACAAGGTCTGGAAGATGAAGGACGGCATCAAAGCTACTCTTGTCGAGTCTGATATCAATACCACCGTGCGTTTGCATGATGGATCACAGAAAGATATCAAGGCTGATAGGTACATCTTGATCGAATGGTCTCCCAAACTTAGTCTCATCCTTGAGATACCTGAGACCCACCAGAAAGACCCAGCTGCATGGGTAGCCAAGATGAACAAAGCTGGACAAGTTGACCTAAGAAGAGGTTGGGGTAAGGTCTTCCCACAGGCTGAACAGTACGATTTCTAGCCTAAAGAGCCAAATTACGGGTATTTTGACCCAATTCAGGGTATTCCCGCCCGAATCTGGGGAGAGATCTTCTCTGCAATAAAGCCGAGATAGAACTGTAACCACCCCAGAAACAATAACCATAGCCGTGAGTCTAGTTCAAGACCCATGATATTGGTTCGCTGAGTAACATGGTACTAGCTTTTCGCTAGGGTAGGTTCGATTCCTACCTCAGCAGTCACCCACAGTGGAGATGGGTGCCACACATTAGGAGTTCTATCATGAAATCCCCAAGACTATATGTTGCCTCGACCCTCGAAGCTGCCGCCAAGCAGCTGAGAAAGGGGAGTACAAAGAAGTTTGTGTCGAGTCTCATACTTGATACATACAAGACTGTAGGCCGTAAGGCTCTACCAGCTAGAAGAGCTATTGCGAATGCAATTGAGCCATCTAGACCCAGTTACTGGAACTAGTACCCCTCAAAATTACACATACGGAGTACCCATGAAACGCTGGAACTACAACGGCCAGGACATCAACTGGAATGACCCAGAATCTATAGCTAGATACTGCCCAGAAGATGAATATGAGTACCTGCCAGAGGATGAAGAGGTTATCGACCTCAGTGATGAGGAGATACACCCCTCTCGCAGTTGACTCTCTCCCTCTGCTCTTTCGAGGGCAGACTGAGGGATTCACACCCTCTTTCAACTTAACTTAGGAGACTATTATGTCTAACGCACTACTAGTTGCAAATGTGATTAAAGAGATCTCTACTGGAGATCAAGCTCTTGATTATACATATCAAGACAAACAGTTAGATGCTATGACTTCATCCAAATGGTTTCAAGACCAATGGGATGAGTTTTGCGAAGCTTTACCAGCTGCCAAGAACATGTCTCGTGATGAAATCATCAGAGTGATGAATTGTTTCACTTGCATGTTCCCAAACGAAGCAGCATCTATCATGGTTAGTGAAGACTCCAATGAGTAATGTCTGACCTTAAACATATCTGGGTGTTGGTATATAACAGTACCGACCCCCAGTTGTTTCCTTCGGAAGAGAAAGCATGGCAATGTGCCGGTGCTATCAATACTCGACGTAGGGAACTAGGCCAGGAGCCTATCCCGTACAGTGTTATGACTGCACAACAACTCCAATTACTCTATAGGCATCTAGACAATGAGCATGATTAAAGCTTATTTACATGAGCGTCAAGACGAGATCAATCGTCAAGCAGTAGAAGATATGGAATGTAAAGAGTTCCATGATCAACTGCGAAACGAATTTGAAACTCGTCTATCAACTGAAAACCTTAACAACTTAGATCCCAAATGACATCATTCATTATCTTATTCTGTGTCGTCATCCTCCTATTTATATTCCTCAAGAATATAGGAGCTTACTGACGAAACCCTCTTCGGAGGGTCGGCGGTGGGATGACCTCCACTGCCCTGAAGAGTCAGGTCACTGTCCAATTTATTCATTAACTTATGGAACAATCCAATGAGCCAAAGAAGGCTACCCCAGAGCAAAATGCTAACGTTGCTGAACAAGTTAAACGTATAGTTGTAGATCGAATACTAGAGGAAAAGGTACAGGAGAAATTACAATCACCTGAAAACCAATTAAGAATAGAGATGATGGCTGTATACAAACAGCTAACTGACAACACTGTCTACACAAAAGATACGAGTAAACATGTTATCGATGAATTGAGAAAGGTTGTTGACCTTGTCTCACAATATAGATCTCGTGTTGAACAAGTTGAGAAAGACAACAAAGCTATCAATGAGAAGTTAGCCATTCTTGCAGGTCAATACAAGGGACAGGCTGAACGTATCAACAAGTTGGAGAAACTTAAGTAATGGATCTAATAATTGCTATTGCTTGTATTGGTGCATTTATCTATTTCCTCTACTTGATAGCAGGTTATTTAGATGCAAGAGAAGCTGAACGAGCCAAGAAACCTAAGCGTGGGAGAAGGAAACGTAAATGAACATAGCTCCTCACTACTACCCCCAGAAAAACACGCCTCTTGATAGGGTTAAATTTTCATTCCAGAATAAACTTTTTACCTTTGAATATCAGAAGCGAACTCCTCCATCAGGAGTGTTCATCACAATAGATTGGATCGCATTCCCACAGGATACAACGATTCATATTCTTATCGGTAGGCTGGAGGATTATTACAAATCAAAGGCGTATGCTTCCGAATGATGACATAGGTAGAAATTACCATATTTATTATGTACTATCGATCTAATGTTTTTATCACTTAATGGACGAGCCATCGCCTGATTCCCACCAATATGACTTTGCAAATCCTAGTCACACTAGCGTGTTTATCAAGGATGACTTTGTAATTGTCAATGTAGTTATTGAACCCGGTATCACAAATGAATTCAAATTCAAACGAAGCCAACAAACCTAGAATCCCTGATTCTATCGACAGAAAACGACTGCAGAAGATGCAGACAGTTGCAAAGATGAAAGACTTTGCAGATAAGAACGGAGTAGGTTTCCTAGGTGGATATTATGACGAAACGACTGGTGAGCTGTTCACTATGGACAACTTACCTGAAGGTTTTGATACATCCAGTATCACTGATAGTATCCTACCTCCTGAACAATAAACTCTGGGCTGTGTAACGTATTTCCCGTAACGTTATGTGTAAGTCCCAGTTATTACAACTTAAATTATGCCTATTGATTCAAAAACCCCAGACTTTCTTGATGACAATATTCGCTCTGCGACTGTTGCCAAAGAGATGTTTGCAGAATTAGGTCTCGAATACTGTCAGGTGCATTGGTATGGGGACAACCCAGACTTCAACAAAGAACCTGATCGTATCGATACCAACATCAAAGATCCAGTCAAGATTGGCATACGTGTCATTCAAGAACGTCGTCGTCGACTGGACTATCAACAACTCAAGTCAACGGAGGAACCCAATGGCTAAAGACAGCCCTACCAAAGGTTTTCGATTCAAGAAAAGAGTGCCTGTCATCAAACTTCCATTCGGACTGGGTGATGTCAAAGTCAACTTATCTATGAGTCATGGTATTGAATCTATCACAGCTCAAGGTAAACTTGGCAAACTGCAGAGCAACATCAACTACAATCTGCACAAGAATACAGTACAAGGTCTTACCTCTGTATCTGGCACCGGTCTATCAAAGCAATACACATTGCAGACCAAAGAACAATCTGACTCACAATCAAAGGAGGAATCTAAAGATGGCAGTGTCTAAGAAACATCAGCCTGTAGGTCAACGATACAAGATCGGTGATCGTGTCTATCGCAAGAAAGCTAACATGGGATCGAAAGGTTCCATGAAAGATTACAACCAAAGATATGGCACCATCACCTCAGTGGATAGCAGTACTAACGCAGTTGGTGCTGTTAACTACTTCTATATGGTTGAGTGGGAAGGATCAAGATCTGGTTCTCCCTCCAAACATATCCAACATAGGTTGGTTCTAGCGGAGGATAAATGATTACACCTCGTGCCCCCAAACCTCCTCTCGTAGGCAGACTTTTACGAGGTATTTCAAAATCCCGGAATCTAGAGAAAACTTATCAGATCTTTGGTAAGATGTTCAAACCACTCTATAGCAGTGAGGACAAGCTTGGTATCTTTCTGCTATGGAAAAAGTTTTTGAACTCTCCAGACAAATGAAACAGTCTGCAATCCAAACAGATATTGCATACCTACAAAAATTTAATTACCAAATCAGACCAGACCTTTCGACAAAACGGAAGGTCTTTTTATGCAAATCTGCTCGTTGGAAAGGTGAGAAACTTCTCACTATGAATCGTCTAAAAGGCATGGCTGATGGTCATCGCCGTGACGTTCAACGTTATGTCCAATCTTTACCCACGGAGGATTAATTTATGAGGGAGTACAAGATAGAAGCAAGAGCTTCTGTCCCCTACGCTATGTATATCAAAGCTAATTCTAACGAAGAAGCTAGGAAGATAGCGGAGAAAAAAGCAGAGAGTTATCAACGCACTGCTATGGAACGTGCAAAAAATGAGATCACAAACTCATATGACAGTTGGTCAATGAGAGTTGATGACTTTGGACTTGAGATTGAATCAGTCAATCCAGTCTGCATGAGACCTTTTATTCCTAATTATGATGACTAAAAACAAGACTCTACTTGATGAGTGCCATGACATCTTAAATGAAGATGACATGACAGCCTCACATAATTTAGTAGATGTGATGTTTAATTTACTTGATGTAAATCAACTTAATCAATTGGGAGACATCATTACAAATCAATTTGGAGATTCCAAGCAATGATTGACAATCCACTACCTGACCAGGTAATGCAAGAAAAGCAAAGAGACTCTGAGAATGAATTATTCAAAGAGTATGCTTACAAAGAAGCTGAAGAATTATGTTCAGACCATGGTGTCTGGGATCAATTCAGAAAGAGCTTCAAAGAATGGTATCACGATTACCTATCTGATCCAAAGAACCAAGATCCTAACGACATGATTGATAAGAAGAATCTTATCGAAGATTGGTGGGAGGAACATGGTGATGATCTAGTCGAAGCTGAATGGGGTGGATGGTCAGCTAATCCTGGCCCGTATGAAATCGATCCTACCCCAGAATATCTCTATGATCATTCAGGAGGTGAACCTCCGATATCAGCAGAAGAACGTGGCCGTATGGCTCTCGAAAGTAAAAGAGAATCACATGGTAGAGGCAATCCTTTTCATTGGTAAATGTAATGGCGTACTTAAGAATGTCTATTAACTTAGACAATGCAGCATTTGAAGACAATGCAGCACCAGAAATTAGTCGTATCTTTAAAGATTTATCTGACTACTCAAGAGATGCAATCATTAATGAAGATTCTATGCCAATAGAAAAGACATTAAAATGCATTAATGGTAGTAAGATCGGCTACATGATAATAGAAACGGATGATACAAATCTCTTTTCTTTTCTGATAGAAAAAGAACTCTAAGGATGATACAGACCTGAGATGTCTCTAAACTCATTCGTGTTCAATTTAATTTATGTTAATTACTATGAGTATTTTCTCAGCACTAGGACAATTCGTTCCTACATTTGAGTGCAAACAAGATGAACAGGGTTTCTGCAATCTTCAGTCTTGTCTTCAAAGATGAGCGTGGCTTGGAGAACCAACATGTTCTCTCTGTTCGCTACCTCAACAATGACGAGGCAAAGGCACTCAATCTCGGTGAGCCTGTCACCGAAGAGTATCTAAAACTCAACCCTAGTTGTTCCTACGAACTGGGTTGTATGATCTACGAAGATCCAGCAACTGGTCGTGTTCACAGCCTCTCAGCAGAGAAGACTATGGCTTTCATCAAGTCAACAGAACACAACGCTAAGTTGGTCAACACAATTGCTGACAAAGCGAAGCAAGCCATTGATGCCAAATGGCAACTGGATCAACCTGATCAACAGATAGGCACAGCTACTGCCTAACTTATTTGTCCACGCCCTGGCTACTTCGGTGGTCAGGGTATTCTTATCTCAAATTATGAGCAACGATCAAAACACAGAGATCAAAGAAAATCTCTACGAAAAATACAAGATTGTTCAATTCAACTGTTCTGATTCTGCGTATAACGGATGGTATCAGATACGTGATGACAACAAGAATGTTGCAATGCTGAAAGGTCTGTACGACAAAAATGGTGAGTACACCACCAACATTTGGAGAACCAGAAATGAAGCAGAGGAACAACTACAACTAATAGTCGAACAACAATTCGAGGAGATGTGCCAATGAGAGAAACAATGCAGTTTCAATTGTCTGATACGTTTTCAAATCATCTGATTAAATATGATGATGTACGTAAGAAAACAATCAAACAAGAGCCAAAGAAACCAAAGAAACCAAATCCCTATCCTCTAGGTCTACCACCTCTTGATCAACTTATACCTTATGATGTACTACCTTATGGTACGAAAAGGAAAGAAGAAATTATCAAGACAATCAGTAGATGTTCTCCTGAACATAGATACACACATATGTCTTATCCAAAGGTTACTGATAAGTATCCGCAGATAGGAAAAGAAGATCATCTATTCAAAGAGACTGATCGACGTGTTACATGGGATGGTCATCGAGTCAAACGACATGTGATGATCTATCACTATGAAGGTATGTGGACTTGTCTCTGGATTCCTCATACTAATAAGTATGTGTATGGTTACAGCTTTGCTTTCAAAGATAACAAGTCAACTCAAGTCAGATTTGAAAGTCATCCATCTAGAGATTATTCTCCTGATCGTAAAGTATTCTGCCGTAAATCCAGTGGTAAATACATGACTAGGATGGATCAAGATGGTAAGAATGCTAATCCAAATTGGTTTGATGGCTGGTCATGGAACGAATGTGAACAGATCAAAGTTGGTAAAACTGATTGGCGATACAAAACAGTGTATGTAACCAAAGAGATGCTCAAGAATGGTCATCACCAAGATCCAACTTGTGGTATCTTCTTTGGCAGACCAATCGGTGATGGCAACCGAGAAAAAGATTATCACATATCTAAATATCTAGAAAACTTCCAAACGATTCTTAAGAAAAGTATTCCTCAATGGAAACCTGAGTATCGTAATCGTCGTGGCTATTGGGCAGATAGGGGTGCTTACAGATCAAAAGACAACGAGATGTTTGATCGACTTATACGTAACAGTATTGGATCTGTTATGAAAGATAAGTTCATGACTTCACAAAAACATTGGAAGTATTGTGGAGATAATCATGATCAAATGGTTGCTGCCGGTAACAAAGATCTGATCTTTAAGGACACTGATAAATGGGATGTACATAAATTGAAAGATTTATTATTCCGTTTGAATCATACTCAATGTCGTACTCTCTATGAACGTAGACACAATATTGGTCATGTTTTATGGAAAGAAAAGGGTTGGATAGATCAGCCTTACTTCAGACGACTGTTGCATGCTGCAATGGAAAGCACTGAGACTAGATTCAGACACAGTCAAGATCAGACCAAAGCATTCGTTGTGGTTGAGATCATGAAACTTGATCATCTTATCAAGTGGATAGAAGCTGTACTGGATGTCTGGCCTGACACTCCTGTTGATTATTTCAAGAATTACCAGGAAGCATTGGAAAATGTCTGTGTACCATGGATATCCAGAGGTTATCACAACGAGGATCGTGATCAGATCTTAATGATGACACGTCATTATCTATCTCGTATGCCTGTTAAAACTTTCTTTGAATATGTCAAGAAAACTTATGAGCAAATGAGTAGAGATTCAAGGCAGCGAGTAGATGAACTCTATGACAGAGGTGAACATCCTCGACACTACAACAGAGAGTCAGAGACAATGAGATTTGTCATGCATGAATTTGATGACACTATCAGTATGTTGAAAGATGTCATGCTCAGATTCAAACGAGAAGGAAAATTAGAGAGAGATCTACCTTCCCCTCGTCGTTGGAGAATGACTGAATTCCATGATCACATCAATGCCGAGCAATGGAAATGTACGACTGTGAAAGAGAAACTACCTCAGGATCTATTTCCACAACCATTGAACATCAAGGCTAGAGATATTTTATCCACAATAAATCATTATTCTGACTTTGAATTAAATGACACCTTCTGTTTCTTTCAACCTTACGATACTCACCAACTGGCTGAGTGGGGTAGAGCAGCACGTAACTGTGTAGGTAGTACCAATTATGGTAAAGGAATCAAAAAGAAAGAACACTTCATTGTGTTAATTATGATCAACAAGGTTCCAAGATACACTGTTCAACTCAGACTATCTGATCAGATTCTACGTATTGATGCCGGACTGATCAAAGACATTGCCAACAGAGAACTCTCTCGTGATGAGAAAGAATTTGTTGAGCTGGCGTTCAATCACGCTTTCAACTTACGTACAAAACAACTGGAGGAATCCAAATGAAACTGAAAAAGAACATGCGACGTTTCGATCCACGTACTTGCACCGAATGTAAGTCAGACATTCCCAGAGGTCAAAAGTATGGAAAGAAAACCAAATCAATTCCATATAAACAAACACTGATGACTGATTGCCCAAAGGAAGAAGTTCCTGACTGGGCATGGCAAACAGTTTATTTTAAACAGGAGTTCGACTTCTGTGAAAAATGTTGTATCAAAAAAGGATGGGTCTAATGAACGGTGATCTAACACCAAAAGAAATTCAAGCATTACTAAAGAATCTTCTAACTGAAGATCAGTATCGAGCCATGCTATTTCTAGTCACTTACGCTGACTTAGGAAAAAGAACCAAACATGGTAAAGAGTTTAGAGCAATCAAACTCAAATTACAAAATCAACTAGCAATCTTAGAAAACAGGGAGTTACCAAACAAATGAATCAATCACAATTCGTTGAAGAAGTCATGACCGTTTTATTCGGTGATGAGTATCAATTCATGGCTGAAGAAGACTGTTCTTATGAACTAGCCCTCGGCATGATTAAACAAAAGTATGAAGAAAAAAAGATAGAGCCTGTAAGACGACCAGTAAGACGCCCAAGTCTTAGAGAAACTCAGGCAATGCAAGCTTACAACAGAGGAGGTTACTAAATGAAAATTAAACAACTTTTATATAGACGTGTTGATGATCTTACTTCAGCAGAAAAAGAATTCTATTGTCATGATCAGGATGTATTAAATTCATGTGATAAATACAAAACCATACATTACAGCACTGATCTGTATTGGAATGATGAACATGATCTTAAAGGAGATTACTCAGCCTTATGTGAAGAAGCCTACAAAGAAGTAGGTGGTGAACCACTGGAGGAAAACTAATGGATCTAACTAAGAAAGAAATGAGACTTGTTATCACAGCTTTAAATAAATTAAAAGAAGGCTGGGATGGTGTCAATGAAGAGTTTACTGAAGATACAAAAATATTAATTTACAAATTTGAAAACTATCTTAATCGAGGAGAACCAAATGCCAAAACTAAATGAAACTCAACTTGATAAATTAAAAGATAAATTTATTGATCGTTTCATATCAGATATGGATGTTGACCAACTCAAACAACATATCAGAGATGATATGAATACATATTTAGCTAATCGTAATCAAGAAGAAGTCATTGGAGAAATGTATGGACATCTTGTTGATGAAGAATTAGTTGACACTTTAGTAACTGAGGCATTCAATGGAAATTAATCTAACTCCTCTCAAAGCAATTGTGTACTTTGATCCACAGGATTATGTGCAGTATTGCGAAGATAATGGAACCAATCCTTCTCTCGATGGATTCGACGAGTATGTTTCAGAAGAAATGAAACAGAAAGGTTTTAATAATCCATTTATTGAAAAAGATTGGTCAGAACATTATTCTTCTTACCTTATAAAAGATGAAGATGATTAGTACTATACAGCTGCAACGTATGTGTTGAGGCGGTAGTTGAACTCTCTCTTCTCTTTTTTAGCTGTGTTGTCTTTACCTGGTCGATAAGCAACACCACGATAAACAAGTTTAACCATAGTTTAGTATCGATTGTTACTAAATTATGTTAGTAGATTTATAGGAATAATGTAGTTCACTGTGTAACAGTTGTTACATTTTCTTAGGGTACAAACTCTGGATTCTTTTCTGGCGTTTGTCTTCTAATTCTTGTTTGTCGTTAAACCAATTCACCGGCCACCTTTGCAGTTGGAGACAGTGTCTCATCTGCTTTGGTTGAGGTAACATTAGTATGTCTTGTATTAATGGTAATTTCATTATCTTTATTACTTCGTGTACTTATTAGTCTACCTTAATTCCAATATCCACAATAGTTCATGGCATAACACATGAAGATTTTAGATCTATTCGCTGGTATTGGTGGCTTCTCATACGCAGCACACAAGCTCGTAGGAGGTTTCACCACTACACAGTTCGTAGAGATTGATCCCTATTGTCAATCTGTACTACGTAAAAATTTCCCAGACATTCCTATTCACGATGACATCAAAACCTTTACCGGAAAACCCGGACAGTTCCAAGTTATTACAGCTGGATTTCCATGCCAAGATTTATCCGTTGCCGGGAAGCAACGAGGCATCGGAGAAGGCACAAGATCAGGACTCTTTTATGAAATCATTAGACTACTTGGGGAAATTCAACCTGAATTTGTCCTCTTTGAAAACGTTAGAAATCTCTTGTCTCACGAAGACGGGACGACTTTCCAGGAAGTCCTCTTCCAAATTGCCAAAGCAGGGTATGATGCGGAATGGTCAATTATTTCGGCAAAAGATATGGGAGCCTGTCATCTCAGACAGCGACTCTGGATCCTTGCCTACCCCACTGGCAAGTACAAAAATAGAACAGAGAGTTCCATTCAAACAGGGCGGGATGCCACTGTTGGCTTCAGTGCTGCCAACCCCAACGACGATGGATCATCTTCCTCCAAGAGGATACGAGTCGATGGTCAAGCAGACTCAAGTACACAGGAAGGGCAGAACCAAACTAGCCAATCTAAGAGAAGCAGTAAATCCAAAAACAGTAGAACTGTTCAACAAACTGCAGAGTCTTCCAACTCCAACAAGCAGGGATTGGAAGGACGGATCTTTCAAGTCGATCAAGAACTGCAAGAAGTGGGATCGTCTGCCCAGGAAGATACATCTAGTACTTCCAACTCCGACAGCTCACGAACACAAAGCCACAGCTCAGAACAGACCAAACCAATCTGGACAAATGCTTTCCTCTCTGGCGAGAAGAAACGAACTCTCGAACCAGACTGGCGACGATATGTTTCTGAACCCACACTTCGTAGAGGAGATGATGGGTTATCCAATCGGATGGCTCGTCTAAAAGCTTTGGGCAACAGTATTGTGCCTGATTGTGCAGCTGTTCCTTTACAACGTATCAAAGACCTGAGAAGTCTATAAACTCATTCTTGTTTCAATTCAATTTAAATCTATGGAAAATGAACATTCAACTCAATGACAAAGAACATAGAGAACTGATCAAATTACTTTATTGGGCAGTTCTTGAAAAGAATATTAATTACAATGATGACTTTGAAAGTATGTGCAATGCTGTAAGAACAGCAGATGGTTCAACTTTAGAAGAACATGATCCATTATTTAGTCACGAATTTACGGAGGAAAACTAATGGAAAAAGAACACTGGGAGTATCTCTCTCACATAGTTTCATGTCAACAAAAACTGATTGAAAACAGTTTGATTATGAAATCAAAAACATCTGAATTAAGAAAGATCAATGTAATTCTTAAATACATTGACAACAATCTAAATGCTGGAGGTGCATTATGACCATCATGGGAGACACACTTAAGTTCTCATTAGAGAATGCTAAGTTAGACAAACGACTTATCTTTAATATTCCAGCAGGTTATACCTGTCCCAGAGCTGGAGTATGTCGTACCTTTGCTAACAAAGATACTGGTGAAATCACTGACAATCCTACAGGATGTAGTGACTCTCCAAACTATCGCTGCTTTGCTGCAATGGCCGAAGCTAGATTTCCATCAGTACGTAAAGCTAGATGGCATAATCAATGGTTGATCAGACAAGTCAGAGATACAGCTGAAGATACAACCAAGTCTTATATAGATATTGCAAACCTAATATCCAAATCAATGGATGCTTATCCTCACAGAGATCTAATACGCATACATGAGTCAGGTGATTTCTGGTTTGAGTTCTACATGAAAGCTTGGATGCGTGTAGCAAGAGAACGATCTGAACAGAAGTTCTATGCCTACACCAAATGTCTTGATATATGGTATCAACTTCGTAATGAGATTCCAGACAACTTCTACCTTACAGCATCCTACGGGGGTCAGTTAGATCACATGCTGATCAAATACCCGGAAGTTTACAAACGTATTGCGTATGTAGTGTACACCGAAGAGGAAGCTGAGAAACTTGGTTTAGAAATCGATCATGATGATTCTCATTGCTTCGGTGACAAACCATTTGCTTTGCTTGTACATGGTAGTCAAGAAGCTGGATCAGAGGCAGCTCAGGCTATTGCTCAACGCAGAAAAGAAAAGAGGTTTACAGGTTATGGCAAAAAATAAAAAGAGATTTAAGATTATCGACAAAGGAAATCATGTAATTAAAAAAGATCTCATGACTTCAACTGTTTACTCTTATCCAAAAGAGGAGAAAAATAATACTAAAAAGTAACACAAACTATTGCCAAATTAGAACTTTAATTTATTATTTATCTATTGTGATTATCGGAACTATGGAATACGTAATCTCCACTGAGATTAATGATGTTCTTTATTGCATTAAAACAAATGCAGAAAAGAAAAAATTTGAACTACAACCCATCTATGGGATTGCGGATTTTAGAAAGGCATTCGTATGCCCTAATCATTCCGTAGCGGTAATGTTTCAAAATTGGATTAATAAAAATGATCAATTCCTCGCTCGTCACAACCTCGAAGTTTCCCCTGCAGCCAAGTACCGATAAGGAATTATGGCTTGTATTTGATATAGAAACTAACGGATTATTTGACGACGTTACAGATACTTTTTGTGTCGTTTGTCATGACTTAATTAACAATCAAACTCACAAATTTAAACCAGATCAAGTTAATCAAGCACTTCAATTGTTATCAAAAGCTGATGTTTTAATCGGTCATAATATATTATTTTATGATCTTCCAGTATTAAATAAGCTTTATAAAATAACATTTAGTGCAAGAATAATTGATACTTTAGTATGCACAAGATTGATCTGGCCGAAGGAGGTACTCTATGACCTAGACGATGAGTTGTATCAACAAGTTCCAATTGCTTTAAAAGGATCCGCATCTTTAAAAGCTTGGGGTTATCGTTTATCTAATCACAAAATAGATTTCAAAGATTTTTCCGAATATTCACAGGAGATGTTGGACTATTGTGTCCAAGATGTCATGGTGACGTGTAATCTTTTGAAATATATTATTAGACAAAATTATTCACAACCTGCATTAAAGTTAGAACATGAGTTTGCTATCTTCATTCAAAAACAAATTCGAGAAGGAATTCCATTTGATATTGATGCAGCTCTTGATCTTGTGGATGTTCTCCGAACAAAACAAACACGACTGGAAGAACAACTACAACAAATCTTTCCACCCATAAGACACTCGGATTGGTTTACCCCAAAGGTAAACAACAAGACGAGGGGGTATGTGAAAGGTGTTCCATTTGAGAAAATACGTTATGAACGATTCAATCCGGGATCACGTCAACAGATTACAGAACGTCTACAACAAAAGTATGGATGGACTCCAGAAAGAACAACTGAAAAAGGAAATCCAATACTTGACGATGAAATACTTGGGAAACTCCCATACCCCGAAGCCTCAACATTAGCAGAGTACATGCTAATCAAGAAAAGATTAGGACAGATAAGTGAAGGTAATAATGCATGGCTAAAGTTAGTCAACAATGATACAGGCAGAATGCATGGAAACGTAATCACCAACGGGTGTATTACTGCCAGGTGTTCCCATAAATCTCCCAACCTTGGGCAGGTAGTTGCATCTTATTCACCATATGGAAAAGAATGTAGATCTTTGTTTCATGCACCATATGACTGGGATCAGATTGGTGTAGATGCAAAGGCTCTTGAACTACGCTGTCTTGCTGGCTATCTAGCCTATTGGGATGATGGTGAATATGCAGCACTGGTTGTTAATCCAGAAGTAGACATACATACATATAATCAGGAACAGTTTGGCGTCCCCACAAGGGACATAGCCAAACGTTTACTTTATGGAATGTTGTATGGCTGTGGTGCTGCTAAGGCTGGAACTATCATTGATCCAAATGAAAAAGATCCAGAAAAACTAAAAACTATGGGCAGAGATGCTATCAATAGTTTCTTAGTAGGTGTGCCAGCTCTTAGAAAACTTAAAACACAAGTAGAAGAAACCATAGCAGAACGTGGTTATCTACTTGGTTTAGATAAGAGAGCACTTCATTGTCGATCTGCTTTCAAAGGTTTAAATGTATTGCTTCAATCTGCTGGGGCATTATTAATGAAACAAGTTGTTATCAACATCAATCAAAACATTGCATCCAATCTAAATCTTGACTATGGTTTGGATTGGTATCAAATGTTAATGATACATGATGAGGTTCAACTTGCATGTAAACCAGAACATACAAAAGCCATACAGAAAGAATCATTAGATGCTTTCCCTCAAGCTCAGGAGTTCTTTAGTTTTAAATGTAAGATCGAAGGTGATTCCAAAGTAGGAAGTAACTGGGCTGAAACTCATTAACATACGTCCTGAACATGACGTTAAAAGGTTTTATCCTCGGCATGATATAAAACTACCCTAAACGTCACATTCTAAAGACCATGATTCCAACAGGAAACTTTAAAATCTTTTTACTTTCAGAACCTAAAAAGGATGGAAGTAATACTACTTGCATAGTGGGCATCCCTGCTTCAAGAAAGAAGGCTGCACCATTACAACTGCAACTCACTGGTTATTCCAAGTTAATGCAAGAGACAATAAACAACTCACAAAAAGGTGATGCGTTTCTTTTGTCTAATACAAGAGTCAGACATGATGCTGATGGTGAAAGAACTACACCAGAAGGTAAAGTTCAAAAGACCTACTCTTATACATTGCATGGAGGTTTACTAACTTCTGTGCCAAAAGAGCCGGAAGCTTTTCCTAATATTAACCAGATATATTTATTTGGATGGTGTGGATTTGATCCAACAGAGAAAGATCTAGTTGAAATTACTCCTAGCTTACTTAAAGCAAGACAGAGTGTATCTGTTCTAATGGGTAAAGATGATTTCAATAGTCATACGATTGAACAACTAAGCAATGTAGATGATGCTTACAACGCTGCTGTTCAGTTAAATAAATGGGCTAAGAAAAGAAAAGAGATCTGCGTTAGAGGATCTTTAGCTACAACTAAGTTCACTACTAAACAGGGTGTTCCTGTAACTAAAACTGTTATCGAAGTAGATGACTTTAAGTTAGCTGTAGATCAGAACAGGAGGAGCACTCAATCCAACAACGATACTTTCCACCAAGAAGAAAGTATCGGTGACGCTTGGGCTGAACCAAAAGCTAAAACAAGATCTGTTACTCCTATCGGTGATACTTTAGGCAGTCTACCAGGTCAATGGGATAGTTCCCCTCAAGTTCCTTCTAATAACGAAGTTCCCTTCTAATTCATTTTATTAACCTCATGAAAATTAAAGAAACAATGGCTAACGAAACATCCACAGAAATGACAAAGAACGACTTTCAGTTCTTTCTAACTAAAGAAGCTGGTGCTACTGATGGTTACTCAAAGTTTGTAACTATGCAACCAGTTAACAAATCAGATAAACCTGGATACTACATTGAAATGGAGAATCTCAGTAAAATCGATTGGACTGCAAGGATAGATGATTTTGATGCTAACACTGTTACTTGGAATTATCTGCATACTTTTGGTAAGAAAGGTGACAAAGGATACAACCCTAACGTTCCGGGTTTACTCTTTAATAAACCAAAACTACAAATTGTTTTAAGATCTCCCTTATTAGTGAGAGAAAGAAAAGGTGTAGGTTCTGGTCTAAGACAGATCATCGGAACTTTTAATGACCCCGAAGTCAAGAAAAAGTTTGACGATGATAAAGGTCAGATTGCAGCGGCATCTATTACCAACTCTCATTACAGTGCTAAGTATGAAGTTGTAACTAAATATCTTGTTTACATACTTGATATGAACAATCGAAGGTGTCACAAAACTCCAATCGTTTTACTTATGAAAGGATTAAATGGAGTTAATTTCGCTGATAGATTGAAAGACTTTGAAAAAGACATGACTGAATGTCTACAAGCTGTAACTGGAGATAGCACTCCATATAAAATGAATGAGAAGTTCTTTGGTACTTGTATCTTTGAACCTGATCTTATCTATTCATCAGAAGGAGTTTATGACTCAAAGGTTGTATGGGTAGATAGCTATACTAAACCAATCCATAACAATGCTGAAGAAGCATTAATGTGGATGAATCAGTTATCTATACCAGTAGGGGATCGAGCTGCTACTTGGAAAGATCAGGGTGTATTTAATGATTACATTAATATGCACTCTTTGATGGAACAGAAAGACACTGGTGGTGCTTATGGGTTTGCTCCCGGTGTTGAAATTGAACCAAGTGACAGAGCAGCAGCATTACCAAGTGCTGATGCGGTTACTGCAGAAGTAGTTGCTACTGGCGAAGACGCTAGGTTGTAATTAATTCTTAATAAAGGGGCGGTTTGCATCATGTGAATCGCCTCCTTTTTTATGCTAAAATTTAAATCCTGACAGGTTTTCTGTTAGTTCAATTCAATTTAAAATGACCAATTTAACTTCCACTAAGCTCAATGAAGCTCAGGAAATGATTTATACCATTTCCAATGTCTGCCGTGCTTACCCAGACTATGAAAACAGAAACCTAACTAAGATTAGTAAACGTGATGATGGCAAACTAATTATCACTGATGAAGATGGTAAGAACTTTATCGAAGATGCAAAGCCTGTACAAGATGCTTTCGTAAGATTTACTAATCGTACACCTCACTTCTTTAAATATCTCAATCCTAATTATGGAGGTAAGGTTTATTTCAAAGATGGTGCATACATGATATGCAAAGGTGATTACAAGTTTGGTTATGCAAACCAGAGAAACAAAAACATAGAAGGACTACAACGTAGATTTGTAGAAGGTATGTCCAAACTAAGGGAAAATCAGCCTCTTGCACAACCTTCTGATCTGGCTCAGATATTACAACGTACCTCCAATAAATACTCATCAGTACCAGAAGAGTTTAGACAACCACCTCTAGGTTATGTTGTATATCCGTATGGTTTACCAGATAGACCTAAACATGAGCAGATAAGAATACAGAATCTATTTGATATAGAAGATGAGACAGATGAGATAGATGTAAAAGAAATAAAAGATAAGGAAGACAAACCAAAGAAGATGAAGACTCCTTATTGTTATTGTCCTTCATATCAACGACAGTTGAGATGCAAGTCATTACTTAAGGATGAGATCGAAGGATATCAGATCGGTTGTAAACATATATCTTGGATTCAAAAATTTGATGAATTTCTTGGAAGAAAGAGTACACTTGAAAAGGATTTGGAGAAGAAGGATTCTTTCATCAGCAAAGTTGTTGTATGGGGATACTTTCCTCCCACTGATCCAAAAGGTCAAGGTACTTTCAGAGTCTTCTATTCTAATAAGGGCATCAATGCTCCCAAGAAAGATTGGAAAGAACTCGTGGAAAATGACAAACCTTACACCGTACATGATGTGTGGAATCTATTTCACCGCATGCTGTCAAAAGAATATGTTCCATACTGTGGACATCAATCTAATGGCGTACCAATCAACCAAGCTCTCAAAGAGGTATTCACATGTCAGTAAAGACAAATCAATCCATTGTTAATCAATTGGTTCCAACACTCAGTTCAGATTCAATAGATGGTAGTGGTTGCACACTACTACTTGATCTACCAAAAGATGTTTACTGGAAAATTGTAGAAGTATCTGCAAAAGAACAGAAGCATCCAGATGAGAAGACAGCCGAATGGCTCACTGAAAAAATTCAGAAGCTTATACAGGCTGAAACTCCAGCTGTTAAAAAGAGAGGCCGACCAAAGGCTTCCTAGCTTTCCGTCCTGGACATGACGTTAAAAGGTCTATGTTCACTTTCAACTTACAAATTATGTTCAGAGCAATTATTAACTTCGCAGTCGAATTCGCAATCGGATTCTTTGCAACTGCAGCATCAATGCTACTAGGTAGTTTTGTAGCTGTTTAATCGTAAATTTATCAACTTAAAATCATGACAACTTTAATTAGAAAAGATCTAAATGATTTATCTATTGTCAGCCTAATGGATGTAGAACGTGCAATCGCTCTATCTGACAATTTAATAGATGAAGATCCCTCTATTGTTTTACAGGCACAAGAGGAATTACTTGCCGTTATAGGTAAGAGAAATAAGAAGATAGATGGGATCGAATGGGCACGTCAAGAAGCCCAGAGAGACCTAGAGTGGATCACTTCTCAAGAAGAAGAGTGTAAAAAGACTAAGAAAAGATTAAAATCTAAACTCGAAAGTCTTAAAAATCTACTTAAATTCTTAGCAAACTACTCTGGTAGTAACGAGATAAAAGGCAGTGTATGGCACTGGACTCTAGCTGATGTGAAGAAAAGGAAGGTAGAGGTTAACACCGATACAATGGAGACTTGGGATGATGAAACAAAAGAGAAATTCCTTATAATAAAAGTAGTGGAGACAACTGAGCATACTCAGATAAAAACTCCCTCAGGTAAAGTCCTCCAAGATACCCAGTCTTCCAAACCACTCAAGGTCACACATGAACCTAATATAGAAGCCTTGCTACAGGCAGCTATCAACTCAGAACAATTACCAGATGGAGTCAAAATCTACCATGATTACAGAGTCAATAAACCAAAACTCATTGCACCTGCCAAGAAACCCTTGGCGGCATCGACATCCAGCCTTACAAAGTAGTTTCTTCAGTAAGATAGATCCTCCTAAAGACCTTAAAGATGCCCAACATCTTTATAAGGTCTGTCAGCAGACAGTCATTGACTATGATGATCAAATAAAAATATTAGATCTCAAAGTTAAAGAGAAAGAAGCTGCACTGGTGGATTGTCCTTACTTTGAAGAACAGCTCAAAAAGATGAGAGGTCAGATGATAACTCTTATGGAAAGTAGAAGATACTATCGTAATAAGGGTTTAGCGTATGAGTACTATATAGACAAAACTAATCTGGTATAGGATATTAGAAATAGCAGTTCCAGAGGTTTACCATGAGTGAAGCAGACAAAAGTAGAGATCCAGCATCTTTATTTAGATTATTGGCTAGTTTCACCAATGATGGTACTCCTTTGGAAGCTTTACTTGGTAGTAAGGTTGAATGGGGTGTAACTGTATTAACTGCTGGGATGCTCGCTAATGAGAACCTAGCAGCTAGTACTAGCCCAGAAGATATGGTGGATGGTGCAATCAATTACTATAACTTGATACAGGAAAGACTTGCTTATTACAGGTCTAACCAGGTGCATTCACTGGAAAAAATGATGGACAAATAGTTTATGAGTGGCGACTTCGAGCTACAAGATGAGCCTATTCTTTTTTACTCTGATGAGATGACAGCTACAAAGCTAATCGCTTTGAGACATAGAGGTATCAAGCTTCATCTTTACAGTCGAGTAATGAATAAATTAGAGGAGAGGAAAAAATCATAGAAGTAAAATAGAGAGATTGGAAGTGATATTCGTAAGAGATGAGTCAAACAAAAGCCCAACTAATAGATAATTTAGTTCAGGCATTAAACTTTACAAGTACAGCCAGTGCTCCAGCTAATGGT
>FUFK010745917.1_pt1 | contig 21385 bp, 22 predicted proteins | sample 1021851 | NCBI WGS metagenome assembly FUFK01 (sample SAMEA51879418, study PRJEB19060) | metagenome
TAGTTTATGTGGTTTTTAATATTTATACTTTATCTTATGACTTTTGAGGATGCCCACCGTACTCGATGAGTCCTAATTTTGCAATGTCCTTAATGAGCAATATCTCTTATTAGCAGTATCTCTTATTAGTATAGTCAGGCTTGGATTACGGAACTCATACTATTGACTCATAGATATGCNTTTTGCTAACCAATGCGACGCTTGAGACCTGTCATTTGCAGTATGCGAGTCGCAATCTCTTCAACAGACATCTCAGAGACATCCAAGTTCGGGATACCTTGAGAGATATAAATGCCTTGTATCGCGCGCTGCTCTTGCTGCACTTGTTGATAGCTAGAATACCGGCTACCGGCGCGGCGCTCTTGGCGAATTTTTACTAGCCTATCGGTATTAATCACTAGCCCAAACAGCTTGTCCTTATGCTCGCGCAAGGATTTTGGTAATTGATTGTCGTACAGATCATCTTCAGTCAGCGGATAGTTGGCCGCCCGAATGCCGAATTGTAAGGCTAAATAAAGCGACGTTGGCGTTTTTCCTGAGCGCGAAACTCCAATAAGAATAATATCCGCCATATTATAGTGACGGGTACGCGCGCCATCATCATTATCCAAGGCAAAGTGCACCGCATCGATACGCTCTTTGTAAGTCTCAGAGTCGACATTATCATGCGCGTGGCCTGAGTGACCATCCGGCTCAACACCCATCTCTTCAGCGATACGGCCAATCAAACCCTCGTACATATCTAGATTACAGCTTTTGGCAGAATTCACTGTTTCGCGAATCTCAGGGCTGACNATAGTATCGAACACCAGCGGTAATAAGCCNTCGCGCTGATACGCCATATTGATCCGGGCCACCGCATCCTCAGCACGCTCGATACTATCGACATAAGGCAGAACATGTGTTTCAAAAGGCACAGAAGCAAACTGACTTAGAATCGAGCGCCCCAAAGTTTCAGCGGTAATCGCCGTACCATCAGAGATAAAAAACGCACTTCTAATCGTTTGCGAGTTATCTAAGCTCATAGCATGCCGGTTCTGAATAGTTGGTTTATCTGGTTCAGAGGGATTATTAAAATACATAACGGACAACCTTAAAGCTCTATGAAGTGTTTATTAATGAGAAGCAACTATTTTTTAGCCACTCTATTTAATCGCTCTATTTTTTGATGGTGACTGGTGGCTTNCTAAACCTAAGTGAGTTATTTGATAGTAATGCCTTACATTATACTCATAATAGTGCCTGAATAGGAATCGATGTTGAGGGCAAAATGTACCAGTGCCTTTAAAGTAGAGACTATCCCCTACTCTGTTTTGTCTTAGNGATTTACTTTGCTACTTTTGTTGTGATTTGCTATTAAGTTTTAGCAATATTCTCACTNCATGTAGGTTACTGATAATACATCTCGTNGCTATTACAGTAGCCGCTGAGCTACAAAGACGTAAAAAACTCTAAATTTTGTATCTTTTTTCAAAGTTTTTACCTTATCCTCTCGAAATTCGCAAAATATAGGCGTATAATCCACCTTTATAATCCTTACTAAATAACCTTATTTTTTGGAGTTATCATGGCAGCGCAATCTACAGCACTTGTAATCAATCTTGATCAGTTAGGAAAAGACGATATTGAGATGGTCGGTGGTAAGAACGCCTCTCTTGGCGAGATGATTAGCCACTTATCAGATTTAGGTGTTAGCGTTCCTGGCGGCTTTGCCACCACCTCAAATGCTTTTAACCGTTTTTTGAACGAAACAGGTCTGCTTGACAAGATCAACAGCGAGCTGAAAACCTTAGACATTAATGACGTCAATAAGCTTGCNGCTACGGGTAAAAAAATNCGTAATTGGATTGTCGAACAAGAGCTGCCAGCAGATCTTGAAGCTGAGGTGCGTAAATCGTTTGAAGTGATGAGTGGCGGCGAAGACATCGCGGTTGCGGTNCGCTCTTCTGCGACTGCTGAAGATTTGCCAGATGCTTCATTTGCCGGTCAACAAGAGACTTANCTAAANATTCGCGGTATTGATAACGTNCTTATCGCTATTAAAGAAGTGTTTGCCTCACTATACAANGATCGCGCGATCTCTTATCGTGTACACAAAGGCTTTGAGCACGAAGGCGTCGCTTTATCTGCAGCCGTTCAGCGTATGGTGCGCTCAGAGACAGGTGCAGCGGGCGTGATGTTCACTCTAGATACCGAAAGCGGCTTTGATCAAGTGGTGTTTATCACTTCAAGCTATGGCCTCGGTGAGATGGTCGTACAAGGCGCGGTCAACCCTGANGAGTTCTANTTATCTAAGCGTCTACTTAACGATGGCAAACCCTCTGTCATCCGCCGCAACTTAGGTAGCAAGCACAAAAAGATGATTTATGGTGATGAAGGTAGCACCGCTAAATCAGTCANAGTCGTCGATGTCGAAAAAGAAGAGCGTATGCAGTTCTCTTTATCTACTGAAGAGCTGACCTCTCTTGCCAAGCAAGCGATGACTATTGAGCAGCACTATGGTCAAGCGATGGATATCGAATGGGCTAAAGATGGCGATAGCGGCCAGATCTTTATTGTGCAAGCGCGTCCTGAAACGGTTAAGAGCCGCCAAGATAGCAACGTCATGGAGCGTTACGTCATCAATACTGGTGATGCCAAAGTATTATGTGAAGGTCGCTCAATCGGACAGCGTATCGGCGCCGGTAAAGTCCGCGTTGTCAGTAACCTAAACGAGATGGATAAAGTCGAAGACGGCGATATCTTAGTCTCTGATATGACCGATCCTGATTGGGAGCCGGTCATGAAGCGCGCTTCAGCCATTATCACCAACCGTGGTGGCCGTACTTGTCACGCCGCTATCATTGCGCGTGAGCTTGGCGTACCCGCTATCGTTGGTTGTGGTAACGCCACCGAGCTATTGGTTGATGGTCAAGACGTCACTGCCTCTTGCGCTGAAGGCGACACTGGCTTTATCTATGAAGGTCAGCTTGATTTTGATATCCAAACCAACTCGATTGAGTCTATGCCAGAGCTGGCGTTCAAAGTGATGATGAACGTTGGTAACCCTGATCGCGCCTTCTCCTTTGCCCAAATGCCTAACGAAGGTATCGGTCTTGCGCGTTTAGAGTTCATCATCAACCGGATGATTGGCGTGCATCCAAAAGCACTACTTAACATGAACAGCCTGCCACGTGAGATCTCACAAGCGATCAATGAGCGTATTTCAGGCTATGCTTCACCTGTTGATTTTTATGTCGATAAGCTGGTCGAGGGTATCTCAACGCTAGCCGTTGCCTTTATGGATCAGCCGGTTATCGTACGGATGTCAGATTTTAAATCGAACGAATATGCCAATCTTTTAGGTGGTAAATTGTACGAGCCATCAGAAGAGAACCCAATGCTTGGTTTCCGCGGCGCGAGTCGTTATGTCTCTGACAACTTCCGTGACTGCTTCGAGCTTGAGTGTAAAGCGCTCAAACGCGTACGTGACGAGATGGGTCTGACCAACGTCGAGATTATGATTCCTTTTGTGCGTACTGTTGATGAAGCGGCGCAAGTCATTGAGCTATTAGAGAAAAATGGCCTAAAGCGCGGCGAGAACGGTCTACGTGTCATTATGATGTGCGAGCTGCCGACCAACGCCTTACTAGCAGACGAGTTCTTAGAGCATTTTGATGGCTTCTCTATCGGTTCAAACGATTTGACTCAGTTGACGCTAGGTCTAGATCGCGACTCAGGTATCGTCTCACATCTATTTGATGAGCGTGACCCTGCAGTTAAGAAGCTATTAAAGATGGCAATTGATGCCTGCCGTAAGCAAAACAAATATGTCGGCATCTGTGGTCAAGGCCCATCAGACCATCCTGACCTAGCGTTTTGGCTCATGGAGCAAGGTATCAGCTCGGTATCATTGAACCCTGATTCAGTACTTGATACTTGGTTCTTCTTAGCTGGTGAAGAGGCTAAATAGTTACTAAATAGTTACCTAGGAGATATGAGCTTTAGGTAGCGATAAGCATAATACAGCTACTATTAAAGATCGTAACTAGTCACTATTATTAGGGTTTGCTTGCTATTCATCATTAGTTTTGATGAAATAGCGNGCAAACCCTAAGCNNTATTTACCCTNTAGTGAAATNCTAACCTTGTTATAAGTCACTTTGACCCAATAAATTCATTTATAAAAGCAAAAACTTATCATCAGCGAATTAAGATATCACTCATTATGCAAATTTTTCTTGCTCGAAATAATGTCCAAGCAGGCCCTTATACTCTAGATCAGCTCAATATCATGCTTACCTCAGGTGAGGTGGTGCTTGATGATTTGATGTGGCACGAAGGCTTAGCGAACTGGCAACGGCTCGGTGACTTGACAGCCAATCAACCTTACTATCGCCCGACCATGAATAATACAACCGTTAATGATAGTGATGATGACTCTATTATCAGTAACGTCACTGTCTTTCCAGAAGACTCTGATGACACTAATACTAGCGCCAATCAAGACGGTTTGAACGGTAAAAAGCTCTCTTTGGATAGACTCTATGGTAAGCCTGAGCGCTCAGCGACAGATGGTAAAAAGTCTAAAGTAGATATGACCACTAATCGCGACCATTCACCAAGCAATAATATCTCGCTTAATAAGTCTGGCAGCGCTAGAGTAGCAAGCGCCAAAGATGTCGTTATCGGAGATGTAATCTTAGCGCCTGTCATGTCGCGGATACTAGCCACTGCGGTCAATGGTTTGCTCTATATATTAGCCATTTTTCCGCTAGTATTGGCCCTGACCAAAATGGATATCGATTATACTAAATTTCAAGATATTCAAAATATGGACGCCGCCTATCAGTACTCGATGACTTTAATAGAGAGTATCCCTANTGGTACTTTGATGATGTCACAAGTNATGGTATTTGGCTTATTTGCCCTGCAGCTCTTATTTATCATTCTGCGTGGTCAGTCTTTGGGTAAACTGATTACNGGTATTCGNGTNGTNGATCAGACCACGCATAGAATNCCGTCCTTTTTTAAACTGATAGTGATGCGCACGTTGCTGCTACTTATTGTCTATAATCTACTGTTTTCATTTACGAGTTTTTTAGGTTTTATAGTGATTGCCGTTCATTATTANATGGCNTCAAAAAGTCCCGAGAATATCGGTTGGCATGACAAACTCGCNAAAACTTTAGTGGTTAAAGCAGATAGCAAACAGCTGGTTAAACAGCCTAAAGTGAAATAACTATAGTAAACTCACGTCTCCTAATTANAATATTTCAAAAAGTAGCGCTTAGTCGCTACTTTTTTTATGGCTGGCCTTATCGTTTGTAAATAATAAGCGCTGCAATTAACTCCTTTTATCCGCATTAACCTTTGTGTTAACGCTTGAGTACTGTTATAATACTGCGCTTTATATCCTAAGCTTATCACTCTGTGTAATAATAGCTGAGACTAAGTTTACCTTATAAATCTCCTTGCTACCTGCATAGGGCCGGTAGCTACTAATCCGTAAGGAGTCCAAATGCGACATTACGAAGTGGTGTTAATTGTACACCCAGACCAAAGCGACCAAGTTGTCGGCATGGTTGAACGCTATATCAAGTTGGTTCAAGACAACAATGGTATCATCCATCGTCTAGAAGATTGGGGCCGTCGTCAACTGGCTTATCCAATCAACAAGATCCATAAAGCTCATTATGTGTTATTCAACATCGAAACTGACGGTGAGACTCTAGAAGAGTTAGAAGAGTTATTCCGTTATAACGATGCCATCATCCGTAGCTTAGTCATGCGCCGTGATGAAGCAATCACTGAAGAGTCACAGCTAGCTAAAAACGCCGATGAAAAACGCGCACGCAAAGCTACGCCACGTCGTTCAGACAACAATGACAACAACAGTGAAGACTAATTAAAGGAGAATACTTATGGCACGTTTCTATCGCCGTCGCAAATTCTGCCGTTTCACTGCTGAAGGCATCACTCACATCGATTATAAAGATGTTGAACTGCTAAAACAGTACATCAGTGATAATGGTAAAATTGTACCAAGTCGTATTACTGGTACGTCTACTAAATATCAGCGCCAACTAGCCACTGCTATCAAGCAAGCTCGTTACTTGTCGCTACTTCCGTACACTGACAACCATCAGGGTTAACCGTTAACTAGGAGTGACTCATGCAAATTATTTTGTTACAGCGTATCGTCAACCTTGGTAAACTCGGTGAAACTGTCGATGTAAAACCAGGTTACGGACGTAACTATCTTATCCCTCAGGGCAAAGCGCTTCCTGCTACTAAAGCGAATATCGAAAAGTTCGAAGCTCGCCGTGCTGAGCTTGAAGCTGAAGAAGCCCGCGAGGTCGCTACTGCACAGACTCGTGCTGATGCGTTAACTGACGTTAATGTTATCATGCGTGCGAAATCTGGTGACGAAGGCAAGCTATTCGGTTCTATCGGTACTCGTGATATCGCTGAAGCTCTAACTAACTCAGGTCTAGAAGTAGACCGTTCTGAGATTAAGCTGCCAGAAGGTACACTACGTCAGATTGGCGAATACAATGTTGATATTCAGCTACATCACGACGTTACTGCTAGCATCTTAGTAACTATCTTGTCTGAAGACAATGATGACGAAGACCAAGACGTTGAAGAAGAAGCCGTTGATCAAAACGAAGAGACTTCTGAAGAGTAAGATTTATATTCTCTAATCGAAGTCAAAAAGAAGCCAGTGACATAAAGTCACTGGCTTCTTTTATGGCTATAGAAATTGACTAGACTTCAACAAAACACTATAAATATCATGCCCTTAGTTTCATACACTACCGCTCGGCATACTCATTCAACCGCTCAGCACCTTCTCCATGTTCTTTTATCATGAATTTTACTATCATAAGCGTGCTTCGTTTTAATTGGTAGGAGAACAAACATGATTAAGACTGGTGATAAATTAATATGTACGAGTGGCAATGCTTTTTATGCAGAAGGACACGTCTATACTGTAGGCGACTTTATCAACGACAAGTTTTTTGAGTTGCCAACTGGCTGTAACGATGAATACTGGTACGCTAAAAGAGACAGCTCTGGCATCTCTATTCATTTTGATACTATGACAACCAAAGTCAGAGATGCTCATTTTGATAAATTAAATAACCAAATTTACGCTTAGCAGAGACTTCTATAGTAGGTAGATAATTCTTAGTTTTGCCTAAACCCGCTTAAAAAATTAATCGTTTTAAAACTACTTAGTCGCTTTAAGATATAGTAGCTGTAGTACTTGATACTAGCGTCCTAGTATTGACACCTTGTATTTGTAGTAAATAATATGTACATCACACCTAAATACTATAAAGAATAAAGCTTGAAAGAATAAAGCTTGTACCATAAAAAAATCCGGTCACTTNANNAAGTGACCGGATTTTTAGTATTTGGTGGAGATGGCGGAAACTAAACTACCAATATAAGTTACTGATATTACTGATATTTATATATTTAATATTAGACAATACCAACCATAATACCAACAATCGTTTTTGATTTTGCTGTTAGTCAACGTTTACCCTATAAGCTAAAAATTATTTTGTAATTATTACCACTGCTTGCCAGCTCAACATAATGTAAGAGATATTTACTACTAGGTTCATTCTATATATTCGTTTATCCAGTTATTACTTAATCAATACTATTATGATCTTGCACTTTGTTTGCATGGGGTTGTTTTGCTAACAACTGCATACACGCAATAATGGCGCTTAAATGTGTGCGTTTTTAATGCGTTTGTGTGCGTCTGCTAATTCCCACAGTTGGCGGTTATCTGCTCAATAGGTTTTTACGCATTATAAAAAGGGCGCTCACCTGTTAAGAAACTATCCATCGTGGACAAAATTTACCGCGCGCGCGTACTGTTCCATAAAGTCCCTAACGTGTTCGAAAACCTCTTACGATACTTATCCGTAAATTGCCACTCGATACCTGTGCATAAACTAGCCCCTAGCGTGTCCAACAACTCATTTTTAGCTCTTCGTACTTGTTAAGAAATTGCCCTTTTTTATGGACTCAAAGTATTATTTTAACGGCTCTTTTTATGGACTCTAAAAACTACCCCTTACGATGTCCAAAAACCCATGTAACGCGCTGCCATTCTTTTTTAAAGCACTCCGAAAAACCACCCCTTTTATGGACTCGCAAAACTCCTTTTTATATTGCTCAAAAACCCCTGTAATGGTCGTTTACTTTGGTTTTGAATAACAGGTTTTGACAGGTTCGCTACGTTATTTTTCTGTTTTGAACATTGGGTTTTGTGGGGTTATGAATATTAGGTTTCATAAGGTTTCAGGCTGGCAAGCGTTGCTTGTCCTAACCATCATTGCTGGCTAGGTTCTTGGCTGGGCTAAAAGCTCATGTTTTTTCAGGTTTGAATGACAAGTTTTGACAAGTCGGTACTGTCTGCCAATCTAGTTAAAAGTAGCAATTTGGCGTTGTGCTGATCGGTTTTGAATATAAGGTTTTATTAGGTTCTTGCGTTAAGTGATTGGCATTTGAATGTTAACAATAGTTAACAGGTAAGGCGGTAATAATCTGTTTTGAATGTAAGGTTTTGTCAGGTTCTCAATTGTCTAAAACCTATGGGAAACCTTAGTTTCTTTACACTATAAAAAGGGCTTGGCAGTGATCGCCTACGTTGTCCGAAAAGTCACACGCTATCATGAGATAGGCTCAAAACTGAGCGCATCTATAACCCGTTACAGCCCTACTATAATTTAGCCCTAAAATCGCCTTTCACCCCATGATTAGTAAGCGTTTGCGATCCATTCACTTTTTGGCGGTTCGTATCTAAATAGTTAACTTAAACCATGCTCAATACGCGCAAAATTGCTCATATCTCATTTTGACGGCTCTATCCTGTTTTGGTGGCATCTATAAGCTGTAGGCTAGTGACAGCAAGGTATCACGCTAACAGTTATCCCATTGGGGGCTGGTGATCGGTAAAACGTGGTAAAAGTAATTGCACTGTTTGGCTGCGTGGTGATTATCTCCATACAGTTTTAAACCTTAACATAGCTTAACATGCTGGCAGTCGGCGAACTGGTTTAAATGTTAACAAATGACAACATGCAGCCCGTGAATATTGAGCGCCTAACCTTAGGTTTCCCTTAGGTTTTTGCAGCCCATAAAAAAGGCAGACGTTAAACGGCTGCCCTTTGGTGTCAATCATCATAAACAGTTAAGCCTCTAGTTCTGCCTTAGGGGTTAGGGTAACTTGTAAGCCCATGCCGTCAATAATCTTTAGCATGGTGTCAAAACGTGGCTTCTCTGATCGCAACGTCTTATAAAGGCTTTCGCGTCTTATGCCTGTTTTTTCTGCCAGCTCGTTCATGCCCTTTGCTTTTGCTACATCATTTAATGCTTCTATAAATTCATTAGGTGCGCCATCGGTCAATACTTCGTTCAAGTAAGCATTGATAAGGGTTTCATCTGTTAGGTATTCCGCTACATCAAATCGGCTAGTTTTAATATTAGTCATTGGGGTGTTCCTTTTCTTGATCCTTAACTTGCTGCCATAAGGTGCAAGCCTTAGAAATATCGTTTGTTTGGCTGTCTTTACTGCCACCTATCAACAATAGGTAGAGGGTATCGCCTTGCTGGGCATAATAGACACGGTAACCATTGCCTTTAAATATTCGCATCTCATAGATACCGTTTGTATTGGCTAGTGGTTTATGGTCACCAAAGTTACCGCCTTGCGCTCGCTTAATACGTGCCAATATGCCTACTTTGCCTAACGGGTCTTTTAGCTTGTGCAACCAACGCTCAAACTGTTCTGTTTGGTCAATATTAATCATAGGGGTAAATTATAAGAATACTTATAATTTATTGTAAACTTTTGGATAATATATAACAAGCTATGACTGTGCTTGCTGTGTTGTTTATTGTTGATCCATAAAAAAGGCAGACGCTTAACGCCTGCTAATATAGTTTTATACCTGTAAAAAGTTGCTAAAGTTGCTAAAGTTGCGCTAAACCTTACGAGTTATAGCTTGTAGCTTAGATTGCACCTGCTAAGGTGCTGCTAAAGTTGCTATAGTTCCGCTAAAGTTCGCTAAGTTTAGCAAGTTTAGCAATGCTTAGCAGCGCCCTACCTAAAGTTAAGCCCTTGACTGGCAAGGGCTAGATGAAGTTTAGCAAGTTTAGCAGCTTTTTAGGGGTAGCTATGTTATAGCTAAGGTTAGCTATTCATTAATTAGCTTTGGATTAATACACACTAAACGCCTGCGCCCCTCACTTTCTAGCCGAACATGCCCCATACTTTCAAGATCATCAAGTAAGCTATTAAGCTTCTTACCCCTTAGCGCATTGGGTGCGTTCTGTGACACAAACGACTTATTCAAGATAGGCGGATTTTTACCCCTCGCTTTATCTACTAGCCAGCTGCTTAACTTCTCACTGTCGTTCTGCTCACCTGTAGGCGTTGCATCAAGGTAGCGTAGGCGCTCGCTGGTTGAGTATTCCACAAGCATAAACGCCCGTTTAATATCATCAGTGGTGATTGCCTTACGTCCATCAAAGAACGCCATTAATGACGCTATACGGCTGGCGTTTTCTGCCATACGTGACGCATACGCTTTTAGATACTCCAACGGCTGCCCCTGTGCTTGTCTATCCTCTATCGCCTGTTTGAAGTCGTTAAAGACTTGCCTAGTCTGATTGTCTGCCCATTGCATCTTAATGCGCTGCGGTGTGCCTGTGCTGTCATTGGGTAGGCTGGCTGGTAATGGATCAAGTAAGCTCTGACAGCGTGACCAGTAGTCTATTAAGTAAGGGTTATCATACGGGCTGTCGTTATTGCGCTGCTCATCGTTCCATACTCGATGACCGCGTAAGTCCTCAGGGCAAGCAATCAAGGCACGGGCTAAAAAGCCTTGCCCATTCATTAAAGGATCAGTTAATGCTTGCTCTAATACCACCCGTTGACCTTGTAGCAGTAGCGTCATGCGTACGTTGTGGGCATCGGTTTGCGGTGTGGCATAGGCAGACTTTTGTGATCTTAACCGTGATACTTCGCCATCGCTATATAGCTTGGTAATAGCAGATAAGGCGCTGCCAGCGGTATCACCTGTCATGGTGTGACCATTAAAGAATTGCCCTGCTTCGTCTGTCGTCCATGATGCGTTATTCATCTCACCACTGATAAACCTATCTAGTATCGGCTCTATGGTTGCATCATCAAACAAGTTCTTAGGGTTTTGCGGTTTTGGGTTATCCTCTAAGAATTGGGCTAANTCTTTACNNTTTAACCCTGCCTTTTCACTGTCCCATGCTGCTATGTCGTCTAGGTAGTTGCCGTATTGTTGGCGCTCATACTCTTTAATCTTAAAGTGAGTTAAGCCCATCGCTTGCGTTTTACCGCTACCGCTTTCGCCCTCTGTGATTAAAATCAGACTGGCTGGCATATGCCCGTGCCCCATTGGTGCATCAATGAAGCGTTGCCCCATGTGTGCCAATGCGCCTAAAACGCATTGCCCTGTCATGGCAAGCGGTACTTGTGCATAATATGCCACAGCTTCAATAACTGCTTTTAGTAAGCCTGTAAATGCGTTAATGGGGTATGGGGTCGGCTTACTTGGATCATTGGCTAAGGGCTCAGGCTCGCCCCATATCTCAGCTTGTAGATCGAGTATGGTTGTATCATCAAGGGCTAGTATGTCTCTATAGCTTAGATTGCCATATTCTAAATGCTCTAAGACGTTTCTATCACTGGTAACAATGGCTTTGACGTTCTCACCTTTGAACGGCTTACAAACTTTGTCTTTTTGATCTAAGGTAGTAAAGATAGTCACGGGGTAGGCTTCGGCAAAATGACTAACCATGCTATTGAATAGCAGCTTATCAAGGCTTACCAGTAGCGTGACATTATCGGCTATGAGGTAGTAAGACAGCTTTACCACGTCCTCCAGTGGGTCATCAATCGCTATAAGCTCATTAACACTGTCTAACGTGCCAATGATTAAGGCAGACGGCTGCATACGGTCAATGATTAACGGCTTATGATTGCTGTTAGGCGTGACACTGGCAAGGGTTACGGGTTGATCTTGGTTATTACTCAATACTAGCCCTATCGTGCCAGCTGTGGGCACTATCGTGCCTGTATCAATGCCTGTGGTTATGGTAATATCACTATCAAGGTGCAATAGCTTGTCTTGTACGCCTAACTGCTCACATAGGTTATAAAGATTAAGCAATATATTGTCGTCTGCCAGCCCTTGCCGTGTGGCTGCATCAAAACTATTCAGCAATTCCGTAAAGCCTGTGCTAAACGCACGGGCTTTTTCATGGCTGTCTGTTGGTGTGGTGGTCATCTGTTCCCCCTTGCGTGTGACTGGTTCGGCTTNCGCNTGGCTCTGATACTTCTTGTAGTAGCTTTTGCGCTTGGCNTNCTTNCGGCTTTGCTTTGGTGGGTAGGTTTTCACTGTTTACCCTCCTTGCCGTAGCGAGTCATTGCTAGGGTTTCTTTGATTGAATTTACCTGATTTTGTAATAGGTCATACCATGTTACCGTAGCGTCATGCGTCAATCGCGCCATTGATATAGCAACATCAGGTTCTATTTTTTTGTAATGAATAAGTGCTAATAGCTTGCCAATATCACTTATAACAATAGCTGCGCTTTCCATATCACAAGCAATATCTGATAACTCAAAAGACGACATAACAATAACTTCATTGTCGTTCGGTTCGGTTATGTCTATTACTTTACGCTGGTTTGATTGGCTGCCATTGTATAGCGTGGCTATCGCTTGGCGGTTGGCTGGCGTGTCGTGGAATAACTGGGGCAGTGCGTAGCAGTCATCATGATAAGCCCTACCATCAGCGCGATATAGGCATTCAACACTACCAATATTGATAGTAAGACAGTCTTTTGACTTTTGGACTAGGGTATAAGTGCCATTACCCACAGACGGGCATAGCACGCTATCACCTGCCTTGAATGTGGCTGGTGTGTGGTTGGTAGTGGTTTGGGTGTTTGAGGTCGTACGGATTGAATTAGGCATGATTATGCCCTCCTATTAGATTAGTTAGTTTGTTGTCACCCATAAAAATAGGGTGACGGGTCTTAACTACCGCTAATAGACGGTTGAGCTTATTTACCGTAAAGGCTTTTGTATTAGGCTCTATCAACCCGTCATAGATGTTCGCACCAGTGACGGCGCTAAATATATGACGTGCCTGTATAAAGACAGACGTATTTTTATTCATGCCCGTAGTAGCTTGCTGATTAGTAGTCAGGCAAGTTTTAGGCACAAAAATAGCCAATGAATGACGGCTTGGCTTAACCGCTATTAGTTTAGTAGTGTGGTTATGATAACCGCTGTTATCATCGGTTGCAATCGGTTTTGCATTGACGGGCTGGCACGCGATTAATGACAGTAGCAAGCCAATAGCTGCCACCCATGACATAAAGATAGTAAATCTTAGTAGTAGGCTGCGTTTATGTGTCTGCTTGCGATTGTGTGCCCCGTGTAGGGGCTTTACATTGGTTTTGGTGTCATTACTACTCATGGCTTTTCACCTCCACTGGTGGCAGTACAATAAGCGCGTCTAGCATCTCGCTAATGTCGCTAGCTTGTTGGCTATCGTGGAATAAAGCGCCTTGTATTGCAGTTATAACGCCTTTGCTAGCGTCATCGTCTGCAATGATTGTATTAAGCGCCATTGATAAGCGCTCGCTATTGCTTGATAGCGTTTGCACCATGTCATTTATATAAGATAGATGGTAGCTATCCACTACCACTAGGCGCGGTTCTAATATGTCGTTTGATTGGCTCATAATTGCACCCCTGTAGCGTTATTATCGGTATTGGCTGGCTGGTCTATCCAATACTGTTTAAACGTCTTACCATTGCGTTTGACTGTCTTATCTTGAATAACTACGCCTTGCGCTCTTAGCTCACTGATCCGCTGTAAAAAGCATGTGATTTGCCATAAATCATAGGCTTCATAAGTAGATAGGCTGTTACCTGCCAGTAGGTGATTATGGATAATCTGCTTATAGCTTTGTTTGGGTTGCCGTGTCTGCATGATCTACACCTCGCTAGTGGTTGAGGTGTGTTTGTTGATCCATTGATGGACTTCGGCATAACTCCATGCGGTCATGGTAGGGCTTAGCTTCTTGCCAGCTGGGAAGCGCCCATCTTTTGACCATTCCCATAACGTACTTTTGGTGAATGGCAAGAAAGGAAGTATATCCTTAGCTCTGCCTAATCCAGTGGTAGGCATTTGCTTAGCTTGATTGTTTGCGGTGGTTGGTTCGGTATCGTTCGAGGTGTTATCAGTAAAAGGAATTACTGGGGTGTTTTGGTTTGGGTGTGTCATCTTAACTGCTCCATATCGTATGATTTACACCGCTGCGGTGTGCTGCGATATGGATAGTTTAGGGGGTATTAAGGGGGGCAGAATAGACGGAAAGGTAATACTATTGCTACCCCCCTAAAAAATATTTTTTACAATAAAAAACAAGTTCATTTTCTTCTTAGCTCAATAAAATAAAGGTCTGAAAATATAGGGGGTATTAAAAAGGTATGTCAAAATCTATATCTTTTTTAGGTAGTTCATTAGGTAAATTAACAGTAAGTTTTTTTTGTATCTCAGTAGCTAGGTTTTTATCTGCGCTTTTACTTACTTTTAGGGGGGTAGGTTTGGCTTTAGCTCTACCACCTGTAACGTCCCAGTTCGGAATAGCAGCAAGGTCTTTGAAAAACTTGTCACCTGTATTAGTCACACCAAAGGCTTTGGCGTTATCTTTCATCCAGTCTTCTATAAACCCTTTCACTCTTTTACCGTTAAGATTGGCGGTTTGTGCTTCCTCCCATGCTCTAACACATAGAGCCAACTTAGCAGAATAATTTGGGTGTTTTTGGTTCATGTAGTCATCTTTCTTACCGTTTGGGAATAGTAAATGAGGATAAACGCCTCTATCTGATAACCATTCTTTTAGATCATTTCTATCTATTGTTGTTTTGGCTGTACTAATATCTGATATAGCTATCCAGTCTTTGTTTAAATCATTTTGAATAAGGCTGTCAGTGTTTGGAGTAACAACTATGTGAGCATTTAACTTGCCTGATTTAATAGCGTGCCCTAACGTTTTTAAACTGATTGAAAAAACATCTACTGCGTTGTATGGATCACCTTGTTTGGTTTTTATTGATACATATCCCTCACCAGCATAGTAATCGTGATAAACACTGTTAGGACTTACACCAGCAATCAATGCAGCTGCATCTTCAACGCTTATAACATCCATAAGTTTATATAAATCTGCATCAGATAAAGCATTCATAAACTCATCTGCAATAGTGCCAAAAAAATTGTTATTACTCACGTTCACACCCCTACACCCTTAAATCAAAATAGGTGCAAGGCAGTGACAGCATAAGGGTGTGAATAGCTGTCGTTCGGGTAATTAGTCCTAGCCTTGCATAGTTGGTTACTCTATGCCGTTCTCTTGGCATACGTCCATAAAGGTTTGTAGTGATTGGCTGCCCTCACGTTCTAGCGCGTCTATACTGTCACCGTAGAAGTCAGCCCCACCATTTAAGCCCACAAATTCACCACGGTATAACCCTAGCTTAGGGTCATATTGAATAATGGCTTTATTGTTATTAATCATCATAATGTTTTGCATGACTACCCCTTAATTTATTATTAACCTAGCTTTTGTGCTGATTGTTTAAAGTTACCGTGTATGACGTTATCAATCTTGCCAGCGTAAGCATCATCAATGAAGTTTGCCCATTGGTGCATCATGTCGGTTCTATACTTTAGGTGCTGCGCCCCGTTATAGGCTGCACTTATCTTGTTTTCTCTATCGTGTGCCAATTGCAGCTCTATAGCTTCATGCATGTATTCTTGTTCGTGTAGCGTGGTACTGGCTAAACCCCTAAAGCCGTGCCCCGTCATCTTGCCCTTATAACCCATATTCCATAGGGCATTGATAAACGCGCTTTGACTGTATGGCTTGCGTGTTGAGGTATTAAAGAAAACGTACTGATCCGAAAAGCCTAGCGCCTTGATTTGCTCTAATATCGCTATGGCTTGCGGTGCTAGTGGCACAATATGCAAGCGCCCTGCTTTCATCTTATCAGCTGGTATCGTCCATAAGCCGCGCTTAAAATCTATATCTTGCCATTCCATAAAGCGGATCTCATTGGTGCGTACAAACGTATAGCATAAGAACCATAACCCTAGCTTTACCAGTGCATCACCACCATAAGCATCAATATCTTTTAGCAGCTTAGGTAATTGCTGGCTAGTAATACGGTGGTGGTTGGTCGTTTTGTGTGGCTTGATAGCTTCGGCTAGGTCGGTGGCTGGGTTGTGTGTGGCTAGTCCATTGCGTATNGCATGTTTGAATATCTGCCCTACTTCTCTAATNGTACGCCTTGCCATNTCANTAGCGCCNCGTGCTCTCTACTGCTTTACCAATAGCCAATATGTCAGGCGCGGTTATGTCGTTTATATCTTTATGACCAATGGAGGGCTTTACATCGCGCATATAGGCGGAATAGTTACGGNNAAAGGTGCTTTGTGCTAGGTAGGTTTTGCGCTCGCTATACCATGANTGNGCTATGTTATCGAAAATATTAGAACCGCTTTGGCTGGCTTGCTGCTCTTTTTTATGATCTTTAGGGTTCACACCGTCTTTTATTAAGCGTTTGATCTCAATATTGCGCTGCCTNGCATCTTGCAAGCTCATTACTGGATAAGTACCAATAGTTAAGGTTTGCTGNTTACCTTGCCAGCGNTANGCGCTNATCCATGACTTAACGCCCGTATATCNAACCCATAGTTGCAGCCCGTTNCCGTCACTATGCTTGTCAGGTCGCTTGCTTAGGGTAGCTTTATCGCTAGGTTGTAGCTTATTGATNACNGTATGAGTTAAGGGCATTTGACTATCCTTTGTTGGTATTGAATAGGTGTATAAACTCTAATACCAACAATAATACCAACATTCTATATAGGACGCCATACCCCTATAAGATACTCAAAACCCAAAAAACGCCCAAAATAAAGGGCTGACGGTCTATGACGGTCAGCCCTTTATCAGTGTTTGGTGGAGATGGCGGGAGTTGAACCCGCGTCCGCCAGCATTACGCTCATGACTCTACATGTTTAGTTTCTGTCTTTAGTTTTAGTCCGCACCGATCCGACAGTCAGGATGGATTGGACGAGTCTCTACTTTTGAACCCAAGCGATTGAGACAATCCCTTGTGGCGAACCTATATACGGACGCTTCAACTGGGCTAACCAACTATAGGTAATCGGCAGCGCAGTAAGCAGGGTTTAAGCTGCTAGAGCGTAAGTTTCGTCGTTTGCGACTATAACAATATATGTTTGATTTACGAGAGGACATACACTCTCGACATGCATCATTGAGTTTCATCACCAGCGTCGAAGCCAGAACATCCCCAATAAGACTGAGTATTTTAGACTAACTTTAGCTTTGACTCAACCTATAACCGTTAGTTATTACATTAATTTACAGGTTGGCTATTACGTTTAAAGCTTATTCATCTGTCTTAATTACTCTACTTACTATATAGGGTCAACTTACCTGATTTCAATAGCTAAGAGACTATTTATAAAGCAATATTTATAAGAAAAAGTTAAGCTAAAACCTTATTTAACCATTTACCGATATTCTGGATTTGCGGCATACAGACTTGATGCGCCATGGGATAAGTGTTGAATTCAACGTCATAGCCTTTATCTGTCAATAGCTGCTGGGCTTGCTGGCCTAATACTACTGGCACTACCGGATCTTGCACGCCGTGTTCAATGAGAATCGGTAAGTCTTTATTAAGATCACTATAGCTTAGGCTATCATTGGTTGCCAAATAAGTAGACAAGGTCATAAGACCAGCTAAGCGCTGTGGATAGCTTAGCGCCACATGNTANGCCACTGCCCCGCCCTGCGAGAACCCAGCGATGACAATATGCTCAGGTTTGACCCCGCGTTCAATCTCGCGCTGAATTAAATCGCGAATTTGCTGCGAGGATTTCTCGATTTGTGCTACGTCGATTTTGCGATCAAGACTCATCTCTAAAATATCGTACCAAGCCGGCATCACCATACCGCCATTAATAGTTACGGGTATCTGCGGCGCATGCGGAAAGACAAATCTTACCGCCATATCATTATCGAGACCCAACTGCGGCACGACTGGCTCAAAATCATGTCCGCTCGCGCCAAGACCGTGCAGCCAAATCACCGCGCGCTCAATGGGCTTATTCGCAGGATTATGCTCTACGGTGACCACATCCAAATAATTACTCATACGATTTCCTTATTTCAGTTCAGACAAATTATTATTACCTACAAAGCATCTTCAAGTCTTGTGATTCTTAGCGGGGTGATTATCCATAAGTTTTTCATACGCTTTGCTTGCCTATCACATAGTCTTCTCAGCTATCTATGCTAGGATAGCTTTATTATAAAACTTATGCTTCTAACAATTATCTGTATTTATGATGCTAGCCTGCGACTTTTCAATGGCAAAGCTCACAAATACGGTAGCTGTCTTTTAGACACCCAAAAACAATTAAGATAAAACGCTATGACTCATATCCTCTTAGTAGAAGACGATCCGGCTATCGCTATGTCACTCAAAGTGACTTGTAAGCGTGAAGGCTGGCAAATCACTTGGCTTGACAATGCTAGTAGTGTATTGCCAGAGCTGCGTCGTTTGCATAACCCAGAGGCACAAGCGTTATCAGCGATTATTTTGGATGTGGGGCTACCAGACGGTGATGGCCTAAGCTTATGCCAACAGATTCGTCATGACTCTGAATTGGGTAGTTTAAAGGATATTCCGATTATATTTTTGACCGCGCGTAGCGATGAGGTTGACCGTATCTTAGGGCTTGAGATGGGCGGTGATGATTACTGTGCTAAGCCTTTTAGCCCGCGAGAATTAGTGGCAAGATTAAAAGCGGTTTGGCGACGTGAGCAGTTATCTAGTCAGTATAAGGAGTCTGATAACACTATAGATGATGCCGGTTTAGTCTCACAATCTCCGGTTAGCTATACTTATAGCTCAGGAGACTGGCACTATCAGCCGCTGAACTATTCGCTGACTTGGGATGGGCAAAAGCTTGAGCTGAGCAATACTGAGCGCAAAATCTTATTGGCTTTATTGCAAGCGCCCAATCAAGTCTTTAGTCGTGANCAGCTGTTAAATGCCATCAGCGATTATCCTGATCATCGNTTGGCAAGAACGATAGACAGCCATGTCAAATCTATCCGTAAGCAGCTGGCCAGCATTCATCCTGATATCGACGTCATCCATACCCATCGTGGTCTGGGCTATGGACTGTGTCCTGCCTAATGTCTACTTTCCAACACAAAAATAGTGCTGATACGCAGATCAATAGCGATGTAAGTCAAAACAATTGGTATACTAAGCTGCATCCAATGGGTACGTCTCAGCAGCAAGCTCAGCCTAAACAGCCGCTAAATTTAAGTATATTTTTTCGGATTTGGTTGGCGGTGGCTTTGATCCTGATAGTCTCAGGCATTGTGGTATTTACGCAGCTATTTGAGCACGTCAAGCCTACCGCGCAGCAAGTCATTGAAGATACTTTGCTCGATACCAGTAAGATGATAGCTGCCAATCTNCAAGANCCTGTACAATCAGGGCAAATATCAAACACCGCCTATCAACAACAGTTAGATAGCGCTTTTATCGCTCAGCCCGCTAGCTTTAAAGATCACAGTATTAAAAGTAAAACGGCTAAAACCGCTTATAACCTAGATAATGAGCCTGAATATAAGCAAAAAACGGCGAGCAGTTTTCGGCTTTACNTTACCAATAGTCAAGGCATCGTTCTGTACGACTCCCTACCCGCATCTGATAATGCTGAAGGCGCAGACTATAGCCGCTGGAACGATGTGTATCTGACCCTTAGAGGCCAGTACGGCGCGCGCAGTACGCCTGACACTAACAGCACCCGCGGCAGCTCAATTATGTATGTCGCTCAGCCTATCAAGGATGATTTAGGTCACTTGATTGGCGTGGTCAGTGTCGGTAAACCGGTCGATAGCGTCTTANCCTATCTCGATAATACGCGCCAGCGTATGCTGATCACGACTCTACTTATTAGTATTGTTTCACTGATTTTGGCAGGACTTGTCGCTTGGTGGCTGCAGCAAAGTATCAGTCTTGTGACTCGCTATACTAGCGCGCTTGCCGAGGACACTAAAAAGCCATACTTTTATTTAGCTCATGAGCTCAACAGCTTGACCGACACTATCGAGTCGATGAAACATCGGTTAGAGAATAGAGCGTACGTTAGCGACTATGTACACACGCTGACTCATGAGCTAAAGAGTCCTCTGACCGCTATTCGCGCAAGTGGTGAGCTATTAGAAGATGACAATCTAGATCTAGACGATAGGCAGATGCTTAGCCAAGCGATTGGCGAGCAGAGTATCAAAATGCAGCAGCTCATTGATCGGCTGTTACTGCTGGCGAAAGTTGAGCAGCCCACTTTTAGATTAAACCGTCAAGCTATCTCGCTAACTCCTATCCTCACTAGCCTAATAAAAGACAGTAGCGTCAAGGTTCAGCAGCGTCATCTAACCCCTATCAAGCTTCTTATTGATCATAAGCAGATAAACCATATCGCCGCTGAGCAAGTTTACTCACCTGCTCTCTTAGCCAAGACTACCGTTGCAGCCGATCGCTTTTGGTTGGTGCAAGCGCTGCAAAATGTCTTAGACAATGCAATATATTTCGCTGATGCTGAGGTGCGTNTNGAGCTGACAACTNCGAGTAGCAGCGTTACGGTTGATATTTTTAATGACGGCCAACCTCTTGCTGATTATGCTATCGCCAAAGCTTTTGATCGTTATTTTAGCCTCTCGCATCAAAAACAATCGCCACAAGCAAGCGGTAATACTTTAAAAAAAGGCACGGGACTTGGCTTAACTTTAGTCAAGCAAGTGATTGAACATCATGGTGGTAGCATTAGTATCAATAACGTAGATGATGATAAGGAAATTGAGAATATTAGAAGTCCCTCTGAAGGTGTTTTGGTACGTATTATCTTACCTTTGGCTAACTAAGATTAATTCATTAAACATCCATCATCTCTGCACAGGGTTCATACCTCAATATTCTACGATAGCTCTATCGAAACTTGCTATCTAGACTTAAGGTTTGACTTCCTCCCCGACCTAGAAGGACGTGGTTTTACGGCGTTAAATGATAAAATAAAAAACACGACAATACATGTCGTGTTTTAAACTAAAATTTTGCGCTATAGATGGTTTCGAGCCAAAGATAGACACTCATAAGAAAGTAAGTGTTTACCAATATTTGACCCAAGCACCGCTAGTATCCACTTTGGGG
>FUFK010016518.1_pt1 | contig 21384 bp, 17 predicted proteins | sample 1021851 | NCBI WGS metagenome assembly FUFK01 (sample SAMEA51879418, study PRJEB19060) | metagenome
GCTTAAGGGCCTGACTCCGGTAGAGTACCGGGTTCAGGCCCTGAGGGAAGCCGTGTAGCGGCTAGTATTTAATGCGTCCAAGTTTCGGGGCGCAGTTCATAGCGGGTCGCCCATCCGGGGCTTTAGCTACACAAAAATCAACAACAGGCTAGTGACCCGCCGCCGGAGCACCCTGACCTTCACCAGCGCCGTGGCTCAGACCGTCCGCCGAGTAGTCCGAATCCTTACGCGGCGTAGTCCACAGCACCAGCGCCGTCAGGACCGCGAAACCAAAAATGGAGAAGCCCATCGGCAGGTACTCATGCTCACCGGCAAACGACACCAGCGGCGCCGCCAACGCACCCAGCATCGCCTGAACCGTACCCATCACCGCCGAAGCACTACCCGCCATGTGGCGCGCCTCGTTCAACGCCAACGCCGAAGCATTACCAAAAATCAGGCCGCACGAGCTGGTCAGCAGGAACAGCAGAACCAACGTCGGCACCAGCGAAATACCGACAAGGAAGCTAACCAACAGCAGCGAAGACACCACCAGCAGGCTCACCACGCCGACATTCACGATGCGACGCTGCGCCACACGACCCACCAGCTTCGTCGCAATCGCGCTGAACAGCACAATACCAATCGAGTTCACACCGAACACGATCGTGAACTCAGTCTCGGACATGCCCAGAATCTTCTGCAACACAAACGTCGAACCGGAAATATACGAGAACAGCGCACCAAACGCGAAGCACATCGTCAGCATGAAACCCAGGTAGCGGCGAATCTTGAAGACCTTCGGCAGCTCCGAGTACACGCTCAGGGCGGTGCCCTGGTAGCGTTCCTCCACCGGCAGGGTCTCCTTAATCACGAAGATCACGCCGAGCATCATGATCGCGGTAATCACGCCAAGCACATGGAAAATATCGCGCCAGTTACCCCACGACAGCACCCAGCCACCAAACAGCGGCGCAAGCACCGGCGCGAAGCCGTTAATCATCATCATGACGCCCATGAGCTTAGCGGTCGCCAGACCCTCAGTCGTATCAGCCACGATAGAACGCGCCAGCACCGCACCAATCGAACCGGTGAAGCCCATCATGAAACGCGCAAAAATCAGCAGCTCAATATTCGGCGCAAAACCACACGCCACCGTCGCAATAAAGCAGATGACCGCACCAATCAGCAGCGGCTTGCGGCGGCCCGTCTTATCCGATAGGGGACCCACAATCAGCTGGCCGAGCGCCATACCCACCATGAACCCGCTCAACGTCAGGGAGGCGTTCGTGCTGGTGGTGTTCAGGTTCTCAGCGACCGCAGGCAGCGCCGCCAGGTACATGTCCGTAGCGAGCGGTGCGATAGCGGTCAGCAGCGCCAGAACTACGATAAAAATGGGCGAGAGCCCGAATGAGGTCTTAGTCGACTTCGAAGACATATGTCTTAGTTTTTCTTTCTGTGTGATGCGCGTGCAACGGCGCCTGCGGCTCTACAAGACGTGGATGCGGCGGTACCGCTCCGGGGGTGAGTTTGCGCAGGCTGGAAGCACAACTTGTTCACGGTAGCAGAATCGGGGGCGGCTTCGTAAGTTAAATGTTTGATATTTTTTTGATCCGGGAGAGACAGGATTGCAGAGGGTCCGCAGAAGGGGCGGTGTTATCTACACTCCTACAGGGGCACCCGTCCTCGCTTCGCTTCGGATACCCTGATGTCGCTTACGGATAACACCGCCCCTTAGCGGCTTGTTTTAGTTTGCCGCTCAGTCCCCAGTGCTGAAGAAATATTTGAGAAATATTCTTGAGAAGCATTGCTCGGCTCAACCGCATAACTTACGTTGGTCATACCACGCGATACGACCGGAGGGAGCACCTCAGATGCGCAACCACTATTACAAATATTTGCTATGCATCCTGCTGCTCATAGCTTGCGTCTTGCTCATAATCTTTGCCGTGCTTTCTAGCAACAACCCGGGTAGCGAAAAAGACGGCATTACCTCCACGCACGCGCCGAGCAATACCTCAACCTACTGGGATAAAGACCGCATGGAATCCGCTAGCCCGGCTCCCATGCCCGAATAAAACAGCGCCTGAATAAAACTGCCTCTAAATAGCCGTAGGGCCCAATGCTTCGAGATACACAAAGCATTGGGCCCTACTGTCTTGTAGGCGGCTGCTACTGCGCCGCGCTGTCGTAGATGAAGTCCACGGTCGCGTAGTCCTCCGGGATTTCGGCGAGCAGCGCCTCCTCCTGCTCCGCCCAGCGCTCCCAGTGCGGGCGGAACGTGTCACCGTCACGAGCCATGGCGCGTTCGTAACGCACCTCGTCCGGGGCGGAGGCGAGAATACGCACCTCGCAGGCGCCCGCAATCGCGCCGACACCCTCACAGATGATGACCTGCGTAGCCGCCGGGTCGACGGTGCGCACCTCACCGGGGGCGCCCGCCTCCCAATCCCACGGGGTGTAGGTCCCGGCAATACCTTCGGTCAGCTGCACGGATAGTGCGTCCCACGCCTCCACGCCGTCGAAGAGGCCGTCCCAGCCGGGGTAGAAGTCGTCCAGGTGCAGCACGTGCACGCTGTGCCCGGCGGTGGTGAGCTCCTGCTCAAGCTGCGCGGCGAGGCTGGTCTTGCCGGTGCCGCTACGGCCATCAATGCCGATGATCAGCGGAATCTGCGCGAAGTCGGCAAGGAACTGCGCACGGAATTCGGTGAATTCGGCGGTGTCCATGTCGAAGTCGTTGCCGATGCCATGCTCCAGGCGCAGCATGTCTTTGCAGAGCTCCAGGATTTCGGTGGTGCCGGTGACGCGGCGGTTCTGGTTCAGGGGAATACGCTGGCTCACTGCGCGTCGCCTTCCTGCTTGAGGTGGTTGATGAGGCCGCGTGCGGCGGCGTCAATGAGGCCGGTGGTGTACACGAAGTCGCGTTCGCTACCGTACCAGGGGTCGTAGATGCCGAGCTGATCCAGGTGGGTGGTGGTGACCTTCGGGTCAAAGCTGCGCATCATACGGATCTTGGCTTTGTCGGCCTCGTTGCGGGCGAGGGCTTTGAGGCGCAGGTAGTGGGGTGCGTCCATGGCGAGGATGAGGTCGTTGCGGTCGAAGTCCTCGACGGTGAAGACGCTGGCGCGGTGCGCGGACGGGTCGATACCGCGGGCGGTGAGCTGCGCGGCGGCGCGCGGGTCGATGCGGTTGCCTTCTTCTTCGTTGCTGATGCCGCTGGAGGTCACGGTGACGGGCACGCCGGCTTCTTGGGCGTGCTGGCGGATGAGGTATTCGCCGACGGGGGAGCGGCAGATGTTGCCGGTGCAGACAGTCATGATTCGGTACATGGTTCTAGTGTATCGGTGGGGTAGAGGGCGGTCGGACGCGGCGGGGCTCGGGGCGGCTTTGCGGGCGGCGCTGTGAGGGGCGGATGCGCTCGCCTCGGGGGAGCTAATGCTACCGGTCCCGGGCGCGAAAAGGCCCCGCCGATGTGGGGCCGGCGGGGCCTTTTAACAATGAGGCCTTATTTAGCGGGCTTTTCTTCCTCAGCATCGGAATTTCCAGGAGGCTTTGCAGGGGCACTGACCCGAGTGTATTTCTGCTTTTCTTCATCCCAGGAATCGGGGTCGAAGAGACAAGAACCTGCTGGAAGAATTCTGGTAATTACCTCATTATTAAGATTGAGAAGACTTGCAAATCCATATTGTAATTTAGGTCCATCTTGTCTCCTTATAAACTTCCAGTTATGCTCGCAATTGCATGAAAATTTCGAGTTTGAAAAATCTATATCACAGAATATTCTTGAACTCTCAAAACTTACGCAACCTGTGGATTTTGAGTTGACGAAATCGGCGCCTGCTTCAAAGGTTGTATACGAAAAATCTGCCCCATTATTAAAATATGTATTGTTGAATGTAATTTCGTCGTTAAAACGTCCTCCTGCAAAAGATATTTTGCGAAGGAACTGTGACGAGTCAAAACCTGTATCTCCAATAAAGATTGCGAATGAAAAGTCAGCTTCGGAGAACGAAAGGTTCCTGAGTGGGTAAAAAATCACTGACCTTGAAAAATTGTATGAAAAATTATTCCAATGTTTTTGGTTGCTTTTATTGAGAATCTCATCATTTATTCTTGAACTTATCTCTTTAAAAATTGATATTCTAGTGTCTTGCTCATCTATAAGTCTTGCTTGGTCTCCTCTATAATCACCTTCGTAATCTTCTGGGGGCATGTCGTAATTGATTCCGTCGTAGGCCATAATATTTCCGTCGATAGCAAGAGAGAAAGGTGAACGGATATAAGAGCAGAGGCTGTTGATAATAACCTGGCCTTCCTTCTGCTGATTTTCTGGGGTGAGAGTTTCATCAGTAATCCACTCATCAACCAAACCCACAAGGGTATAGATACCACCGAGGCGAACGGCCGCATTCTCGTTAGCCAGCTGTTCCACAGCCTTGGTGTAGCGGCTACGGCGTTCAGCGTGTACCTGGCGGGTATGGTCGTTCTCGTTTTTCTCTTTCTCTTGGTTATTCTTTCGGTGGGTTTCACCAAGAGTAATGACACCTAGAAGGCCGCCTGTTGCGTACAACAAAATTTGCCGGAGAACTGGCCCATCATCATCCTTGCGGAACCCTGAGTCTATCGCAATGGGAAGAAGGAACGACCATGTAGCGCCAATGATCGCTACAGCTGCAATCAAGTAGTAGAAGAAACGTGTCTTTCGATTGTTTTTCTTGAGCCTGTTCCAGACCCAACAAGCAGAAGGGGCGACAATAAAGAGAACAAATGTAAGGGAAGTTATCCACAAAATTGTCGACCACGCATCACCATATGCAAAGAAAGAGCTGGCAGAAGACATAAATGCTAGAGATGGTAGCTGCTCCATGAGAGCCTCCTATCTACTTTGAGAGGAACGATCACCTTTCAGCATAGTGCAAAGTGGCCTGTAGTGAGTCACCCTTGAACAGAAGTGAAGGCCCCACCGACGAGGGGCCGGCGGGGCCTTTTAGAGGTGAATATTATTCAGTAGAATCTTCGGGTTTGGGTGCGGGCAAAGGTTCGGGGTCGAAAAGCTCGCAACCCACCGGAACCGTGAATACTCTGCCGTCAGCTACGGTAATCTGCTCAATCTCAAATAGGGAACTATTTACTGATGACTTGAATTCATAGTCCCTTGGGGAGACTTTCGAAGAAAAGCAGGTCCGACCTGAAAAAGATATAGACTGCGTAACGCCATGATGTAAAAGTTTTTCTACGAAGTGTGCCGGGGCAGAAAAAATAATATTCGAAAAAACTACTGGGCTTTTGAAAATGCAATTGATGAAGTGTGTCTCTCCTCCGAATATCATGCGACCGAATCGTGGAGAATCTTTGAACGTAGATTTTTCAAAAAATGCGGAGTCCTCGAAGGTCGCATCAAAGAAAAATGCAGAGTCTTCGAACTTAGTGTGGAGAAATAAGGTCTCGTGTTTGAAGTTCGTCTCAACAAATGATGTTAATTTTTTGAAATTGCTAGAAATGAAGGATACGGCATCCATGAATTTTGCCCCTCTAAAAGAAACGGGGCTTTTGAAAGATGTAAGACTATACGATAAGGAGTCTTTGAAAATAGATTTTTCGAAGGAAACAAATGCCTCGAAGACACTTAGATTAAAGGAAACTGATTTCATGCCGTGCGGGTTAGTGTGTAGTTTATCCTTTTCAAAGGTAGTTTCCTCGAATGAAACGTAGCTTTTAAAAGTAGAGTTGTGAAAAGAAACCGTCTTACTGAACACTGCTCCCGAAAAAAGAAGTGGAGAGTTTATGATGCTATCATCAAAATTAACTTTATAAGGGAAAGATGCCCGAGAGAAATCGTAAGTAAAATCTGACCAGGGTCCTTCCTCTACAGTAGTTTCTTCTTCAATAACATCAAAGCTTCTAACGCCGAGTCGCGCTACAATTTCCCTCATAATTGCGCCACGTACGTCTTGCTCTTCGCGGAACTGTGCCCGCTTAGCTAGAAAACTATCCTTATGTTCTTCTGAAATTTGATTCTCGGCTTCTTTTTCTTCAAATAGCTGTCGATAATCTATATGAGGAAAGGGGGAACGAATATAAGCGCAGAGGTTATTGATAATAACCTGCCCTTCTTTTTGCTGTTCTTCTGACTCGAGGGTGTCGTCAGCAAGCCACTCATCGACTAAACCTACAAGGGTATAGATACCACCCAGACGAACAGCAGCTTTCTCGTTGGCTAGTTGCTCTACAGCAGTGGTATAGCGGCTACGGCGTTCAGCGTGCACCTGGCGGATGTGGTCATTTTTGTTCTTTTGGATATCATCTTCGACCTTGCGGCGGTCAACCTGGTTCTTCCAATTAGTCTGCAGAAGAGTCAGAATCGCAATAATTCCACCCGTGATGTAGAGGAAGTGCAAGCGTAAATCAGAGATAGATTTCTGCTCCGCTTCGCCGGATAGTCCACTCTGGCGTAGCCAATCAGTGCCGGAAGGAATCCAAAGAGCGGCTGCGCCTCCAATAAGCCCGAGTAAGACAAGTATTAGGAAGAAGCGCCGAATATAAAAAGGCGGTTTCTCTGTTGAGGTCTTATTGTCTGCCAAGACAATCTCCTATCGACTTTGAGAGGAACGGTCACTTTTCAGCATAGTGCAAAACTGTCTGACCTGTGCTTCTATCGGTCATGAACAGAGGCCCCACCACACGTTCAATGTGGCGGGGCCTTCGGGTATTACTTCGCAGGTTCACTGAAGCGGGTGTAATCCTGCTTATCTTCGTCCCATGAATCTGGGTCGAAGAGTATCGTTCCAAGAGGGACAGTGAACGACTTGCCGAGAAATGTAGCCATTCCGCACTTGATAGGTTTGCTTTCCGAAGAGACCGAGAAATCATAGTCTCGCGGCTCTGCCCCTGCGGAGAATTGAGCTTTGCGCTCTTCTGAATCAGCCATAGTGAAGATTGGCCCATATTGGGTGAAAGTTGTATGGAGGAAGATTACGCGGCGGGTGAAGGTTGCCTTACTGAAGCTCGCGATGCTGGTGAATCTCGCCCCCTGGAAGTCGGCGTTGCTGATAAAGGTCGTCCTGTGGAAGTCGGCGTTGCTGGTAAAGGTTGCCCAGCAGAAGTCCGCGTCGCTGGTGAATCTCGTCTCATGGAAGTCCGCGATGCTGGTGAAGGTCGCCGCGACGAAGTTCGCGTTGCTGGTGAAGGTTGCCCCGCTGAAGTTTGCATTGCTGATGAAGGTCGCCATGACGAAGTCCGCGTAGCAAGTGAAGGTTGCCGCTCTGAAGTCCGCGTTGCTGGTGAAGGTTGCCTCGACGAAATTCGCACCAGCGTAGAACCTTGCGCCCGAGAAATTACCCTTCTCAATTGTGAGGGTGTTGAGGGGGTAGAAGATGGGTGCTCGGCTGAAATCAAACTCGAAATCACTCCACATTCCTGGGAAAGTGTCGATTACCGTGCGAATCTCATCCCTAGTGAAGGTACTACTGCGCTTGCTTATCTCAACGAAGATAGTGCGGCGTACATCCTGTTCTTCGTGAAATGCGGCCTGATCTTTGGAGAAATCTCCTTCATAGTTATCAGGCTCTGAATCGCCCTCAAACATCTCTGCTTTTAATGCCAGAGGGAAGGGCGAACGAATGTAGGAGCAAAGGTTATTGATAATAACCTGTCCTTCTTTTTGTTGTTCTTCAACCTCGAGAGTGTCATCGGTTAGCCACTCATCGACCAAACCTATAAGGGTATAGATACCGCCCAGACGGGCAGTCGCTTTCTCGTTAGCCAGCTGTTCTACCGCCTTGGTGTAGCGGCTACGACGTTCTGCATGAACCTGGCGTATATGATCGCGTTCGTTCTTCTCTGCGTCCTGCTCATTCTTCTTGATATCGGCATCAATTTTGAGGCGGTCACCCTGATTCTTCCAGTTAGTCTGCAGAAGAGTCAGAACCGCAATAATGCCACCAGTGACGTACAGAAGATGCAGACGCAGCTGATCTGAACTGCCAGAGCTCATGCCGCAGAAAAACCACAACATCCAAGGCAGTAGAATCGCAACTGCACCGCCGCCCAGACCAAAGCCAATGAGGAGCTTAATAAAGTGCCGGATATACCAAGGATTCTCCTGAGCTTTCGGGATTACCGGGCTCTCTGGAGCGGATGATGCGTTATTGCGGGGCACTAGATTCTCCTGTCCTCTCTGATAGGAACGTTCACCTTCCAGCATAGGGTAAAGCTGCTTGCCGTGAGCCGCGCCCGGTCATCAACGAGGGGCCAGCCTGCTTGAGCTACGCGGATGGTGCTTCTGCTGTCCGCGGCAGGCAGTGAGGAATGGAAGTTTTCAAAATGACCGACATTGTTTCTCACGGTGGGTGCAATGGCTACGTAATTAGTGTTGCCGTGTTGTTATGTCTTAAGAAATGCGCTACATTATTAGGTATACGGTCATGCATATAGGGAATGTCCTTATGTGCAATGACAGTAAAATAAAAGTGGAGCCACCAGCGATGCGGCAACATCACCGGTAGCCCCACGAAAGAATGGTCTAGAAAAGACAGATAACCACGAACTGGATAGTCGCTACCAGACCAAGAAGTAGGGTAACCATATTGCTCCATCGTTCAACGAGGAGCCAGAAATGGTCCTTATCCATAGGAGTACACCTCCTCTCTATGCAATTAGAGGCAACGCGGAATTGCGTTGTCACTGCTGATTTTAGCAGATGACACACATTCCGCGGATTTTTGGTACCCAATTTAAGTTTTATTTATTTCAGACATGGCGTAATGCCGCTGGAAAGCGATAAACGAATCCGGGTAGATAAGATTCGAAAAACCCCGCTAGAGCCTACAGACTCAGCGGGGTTTTTCGCACCATTTTTATTTTTTCGATGCAGTTGCTCGGCAGCGTCCACCACGTGCGCGAAGGCCCCGCCACACGTTCAATGTGGCGGGGCCTCAAGATAATTACTGCGCGGGCTCACTCATGCGCGTGTATTCCTTCTGCCGTGCATCCCAGGACGCCGGATCGAAGAGTACCGCCCCGACCGGGATGCGGTAGCCCACGCCGTTCAGAATAGCCGTACCGAGCGGAATAGGCTGGCTATCCTCGTACATCGTGAAGTTATGCGCCTCCTGACCGGCAGACTCCGAACCAGCAGACAGCGCAGCGAACCGAGCCCGGCACATCTCGCCCGAGTCAGCATCCTCAATAGCGAAGACTGGCGGGCTCTTCACGAAAGACACATCGCAGAAATCTGCAACGCCCATAAAGGACGCGCCATAGAACTCAGCGTCAGCCTCAAAGGTAGCCTCACTGAAATCTGCACCTTGGGTAAAAGTCGCCTCGCTAAAGTCAGCGGTTTGCGTGAAAGTCGCCCATTTGAAGCGTGCGACCTGCGCGAAAGCCGTCTCACTGAAGCGAGCATCTTGGGTAAAAGTTGCCCCATTGAAGTCTGCAATCTGACTGAAAACGGCCCCGATGAAGTACGCGTTTTGAGCGAACACAGCCCAGCTGAAGTCTGCGTTCCGAGCAAAATTTGCTCCGCCAAAACTAGCATTCTGGATGAAGACCGCCCCACTGAAGTTCGTATCCTGAGTGAATTTCACCCCGCTAAAATGCGCGTTCTGCATGAACTTCACCCCGTCGAAATATGCGCTCTGAACGAAGGAAGCTCCCCCGAAGTTAGCGCTCCGTGTGAAGGTTGCGTGGCTGAAGTTCCCCTCGCCAGCGAAGGTCGCGTCACCGAACCCCGCGATCCCTCCGAAGGTTGCGCGGCTGAAATCCACGGTTCCCACAAAAGCTGCCCCGCTGAAATCTGAACCGTTGCAGAACCTCGCCGCAGAGAAATTGGCGTTCTCAAGAGTCAGACCGTCGAGAGGGTAGAAGACGACCGCCCGGCTGAAATCGAACTCAAAGCCGCTCCACGCGCCGGGGACAACAGCCACCTCACCCTTCTCATTTTCAGCAAGGGCGCTGCTGCGCTTACTCATCTCAACGAAGACGCTGCGGCGAACATCCTGCTCACCACGGAAAGCCGCCAAATCCGTAGCGAAATCACCCGCGTAGTTAGCGGGCGGCGTATCAGATTCAAAAGCTTCTGCCTTGAACGCCCGCGCGAACGGCGAACGAACATAAGCGCAGAGGGCATTGACGATGACCTGCCCCTCCTTCTGCCGCGCCTCAACGCTGAGCTGCTCGTCAGCGAGCCACTCATCAACCAGACCCGCAAGCGTGCTGATGGCACTCGCACGGACTGCCGGGTTCGGATACGCCAGCTGCTCAACTGCCTTGCTGTAACGGGTACGGCGCTCAGCGTGCACCCGCTGGGGGTGTTTCAGCTTTTTCTGGGCGTTCATGCGGTGGAACTCCCCAAGAAAGAGAACACCCAGCAGGGTGCCGGTGATGAAGAAAATGAACGGCTGAACCTCAAAATTGGCGATGTCAGTGCCAAAGGTGAAAGGCATAAAACCCGCCGTGACAATGCCCAAGAGAGCGATAGCCCAAACCCAGGTGCGGAAGCTCGACAGCTTCCCCTTGAGATTGCCGAACTGCGCGGCGAGCGGGAAAAACAGAATGACGACTGCGCAAGCTATCAGCCAAACCCACGCGGTGCTGGGTGCCAGATGCATGTGGTTCTCCTGTCATCGTTGAAAGGGGCGGGTCATACTCAGCATAGTGTAAAGCTGCTGGGCTTGGGTGGCTGCTGGTCAAAAGCAAGAACCCCGCCAGCGCTGGATGTGCGGGCGGGGTATGTGTGTGGGCGCTTCCCCGACGGCGGGGGAGTGCTAGGTTTTACTGCGCAGGCTCACTGATGTGGGTGTACTCCTGCTTCTCTTCATCCCAGGAGTCTGGGTCGTACAGCACAGCGCCGATAGGGAGAACGAACGTTCTATTAAGAAGCTCCGCTGCGCCGCAGCTGAAACCGTGCGGGCTCTCCGGGCGCGCCTCGAACAGGTAATCCTGCGGATCCGCCTGCGCTGAGAACCGTGCCCTCTGCAGCCGCCTCTCCAAAGCCTCAAAGGACGGCTTAACATACATGAAGCTAGTCTGCCTGAAATCTGCCCGCTGACCGAACGTCGCACCCGGGAAGTAGGCTCCCTCAAAGCTCACCCCGTTGAAGCTCACCTCCCGCGCGAACGTCGCCTTGTAGAAACCGACATGCGCCGTGAACGTCGCCTTACTAAAGTCGGCATCCTGCGCGAAGGCCGCGTTACCGAAGTTCGCTCCCTGCGGGAAGTCCATCTCATAGCGCGTCCTCGGAAGCGCAATAAAAGACGCCCGGCTGAACGTGGCGTCGCCGTCGAACCGCGCCCCACCAAAATCCTCGTACTGCGTGAAGGACGCCCCGCTAAAGTCCGCCGCGCTCGCAAAGCTCGTGCCGCGGAACATTGCGGACTGCTTGGTGACTACACCGGCAAAGCGCGCGACCCCGCCGAACAGCGACTTGGAGAACACCGCGGGGCGATTGAAGACCGATGCTGCGAAGTGTGCTTCATCGTGGAACGTGGAGGCGGTGAATATTGCCTTTCCGCCGAAGGTGACCGCCGTGAAGCTGGCTATGCCCGCGGTGTTCAAGCGTGAGAAGTCGGCGTCGGACTCGAAGGAAGCTACCCCGAAGTCGGCCGCAGCTGAAAAGACCACGTCTGAGAAGTCAACCTCGCCGGTGAAGGTCACGGTTGCGAAGCTTGCCGCGTCCGCAAAACGTGCCTCGCCGAATTCTGCCGCGCCTGCGAAGTGTGCGGCGCTGAACCCCACCCAGTCGGTGAAGTTCGCGCTGTTGAAGGATGCGTCAGCCGTGAACTGTGCCGCCGAGAAGCTGGTGTCACCGTGGAAGGTTGCGCCGAAGAAATCCGCCGGGCCGTAGAAGGTTGCGGAGGCGAAATCGGCGTTCTGAAAGTGCAGCTGCCGTAGCGGGTAGAAGATGGGTGCACCGCCAAAGTCGAAGCGCAAATCAGACCACGTCGGCGATAGCGACGGCACCGTGTGCCGGTTCTTCTTATTGTCTGCCTTGCTGCTTTCGGCGCCTGCGGCGAGGCGGCGGCTGAGTTCCATAAAGACGGTGCGGCGCACTAGCTGCTCTTCGCGTAGCGCCACCTGATCGCGCGTAAAGTCGCCTTCGTACCCTTCGGGGGCTTCGTCTGATTCTAGGACCTGCCGTTTCTGCGCGAGGGGGTAGGGCGTGCGGATGCACCCGGTCAGCGCGTCGACGATGGTCTGGGCTTCTTCGCGGCGCACCTGCTCGGGGAGGGATGCGTCGGTGAGCCATTCGTCTGCAAGGTTTGCGAGTGTGTATGCCCCGCTGAGGCGTACGGCGGGCTGGTGCCCGTCGAGGAATTGTTCGAGGGCGTGCGTGTAGCGTTCGTGCCGCTCAGCCTGCTGGTTGCGTGCCGGGACGTTTTTGCGTTGCTGTAGCGCAGTTAAGAGTTTGTTGAGGTTCATGGCGGTGTGCCCTTCCTGCTCCGGTGCTGGCTTATATCCAGCATAGGGGAGAGCCCCGCCCTTGTGCGTTCGTGCTGGTTAAAGAGAAGCCCTGCCTGCACGAGAAGTGCAGGCAGGACTCTTTCTAATAGGTTTTATCCGGATGTCTTTTCTCGTTTTCCTTCAGAATCTCCTATTCACTTTGCAGGCTTACTTTTACGGTCTGAATCGGGGTCGAAGAGCACAGCTCCCACAGGGATTTGACGTTTTATTCCGTCAAGCTCAGCTTTGCCAAGTCGAATAGGCTTACTATCGGGATGGACTGAGAATTTGTAGTCCTTTTGAGCCGTTTGTATGGAGAACTGGGCTTTCCTCAATTTTGTAGTGAAAGTCGGCTCAAATCTCTTGAAGGTCGCCCATCTGAAGTCCACGTCGCTGCTGAAGGTAGCACCGCAAAAGTTCGCGGTTTGGGTGAAAGTTGCCGACTTGAACTTCGCGGTTTGGGCGAAAGATGCTCTCATGAAGTCTGCTGTTTGAGCGAAAGTTGCTCTCATGAAGTCTGCGGTTTGTGTGAAGACTGCCCAGCTGAAGAACGTACTTTGGGTGAAGACCACCGATCTGAAGTCTACGGTTTGAGTGAAAGTCGCCCAGCTGAAGATTGCACCTTGGTTGAAGCTCACCCCACTGAAGTCCGCAGTTTGGGTAAAAGTCGCTCGCATGAAGTCTGCGTTTTGGACGAAGACCGCCAACTTGAAGTCCGCTTTTTGGGTAAAAGTCGCCGACTTGAAGTCTGCGGTTTGAATGAAGATCGTCCAGCTGAAGCTTGCATCACTGTAAAACTTAGCAGAAGAGAAATTGCCCTTTTCAATCTTGAGGTTAGTGAGAGGATAGAAAATGGGTGCTTGACTGAAATCGAATTGAAAGTGACTCCACTTTCCTGACTTGGCCTTGACTATGTTGTTATTTTCGTCCATGGTTAGGGTGCTACTACGCTTGCTCATCTCAGCGAAGATAGTGCGGCGTACGTCCTGCTCTTCGTGGAACTTTGCATAGTCTGTGGCGATGTCATTAGGGTTTTTGTGTTCATCAGAATCTTTGAAACGCTTAAGTAGGACCTGGAGCCGTGAAGACTCTTCTTCGCTGAGATTCTCAGATTCTGTTTTCTGGAGTTTTTCTAGTTCTTTGCGGGCTTCGTATTCTTCTATTTTTTCTGCAAGAGGGAAGGGCGAACGGATATAAGCGCAAAGAATATCGATGATATCCTGACATTTTCCCTCATCTTTTTTACATGTAGGGTCACTGTCGTCAAGCCAAGAATCAGCCAAGTTTACCAGCATTTTTACTCCGAAGATTCGAGATGTTGAATCTTTTGAGGCTAGCATTTTACAAGCATCGGCAGTGGCTCTCTCTCGCTCAGATCGCTTGTCGACAATATTTGTTACATTCTGATTTGTAGTAATATGATTCTGAATGGATATGGGGGAATTATTGTTATTCTGAATAGATATGGGCAAATTATTCTGGATAGATGCAGATGAATTTTCCTGAATAAATTTAGGAGAAGGATTCGATAGGTTTTCTTGGACGTCGGATTCTTTACTTTTGCCTGTTTTTGCATAAATCGCAAGCGCTATTTGGACTGCAATACCGAATACTGCTGATGCATCCCCGATAATCTTGGAAAAATACACAAATCCCAGTAGGACTGCGGGGCAAATTCCATAGAGAAAAATTAAATTAATTTTTGAAGAATCTGCTTTTCGTTGATTATCAGCAATTAAAAGAAGAATTGCTCCGATAATTATTCCCGATATATATACTATTACCTGAAATATTGTTTGAAGGGTTTTATCGTTTACAAGGAGATGTGTGACGGAGATAGATATAAATATTAGGCTAGGAATAATAAGGGAAATATATGGGTGGTGCTGAATAAAAGTGGATAAGGAGCGGAAGCGTGTGGAGCTTTGCTGAGTCTTTTTGTCGTCCATTTTGGTATCTCCTGTCTACTTTGAGAGGATATGGTCGTAACCAGGATACGGTAGGCGGGTAGCCTCAAGCCATAGGTGAAGGTTAGAGAATTACGGGTCAGACAAGCGGAGATGCCTGCATGAGGTGAGCGATGGAGCTTGCAAGCGGGCCCTCTATATATAAGAGGAGTGAATCTCTGACATCTCACAGCACCCCTAGCAACGCTGCTAGAGGTCTAGCCTCCAGACCTAAGAATCGCGCCTAAAAATCACCTCGCGCACCCTATATAAGGTGCGCCCAGACCACCTTCCGGCACCTCTCTCACCTCAATTTTTCGGTTTTTCACCCCTTTTTTAAAGATTTTTAAAATTTTTTTCGCCCAACCACCCCGGTACTGTCCGCCGTGCGCTGAATCGCCGCACCGCGCCCTCGCCCAGCCCAAAAACCCCGGAATTTCGCGGCAGAATCGCCCATGCGCGCCTCGCCACCGCCCCGATTTTCCCCGTAAAACACCGCTCCAGGACCCCAAAAAACCCGCCCCTCAAGTCCCTCCGCATAAAAAAGTTGAGTAAAGTTCGCTCAACCCTATTGACACACCCTCTGAGGGGGTGCATACTTGAGTACATGAGGCTCAAAGCAGTCGCGCAGACCACCCCACACGGGGCGGCACGCGCAGCACCGACCGCCTCCAAAACTTTCAAACTAACCCGCCTCGCATTAGAAGAAGCGGGGCACTGACACCTAAGGAGTGAATAAACATATGGCACGTGCAGTAGGTATTGACCTCGGTACCACCAACTCGGTCGTAGCAGCACTGGAAGGTGGCGACCCGGTCGTCATCGCTAACGCAGAGGGCACCCGCACCACCCCCTCCGTCGTCGCATTCTCCAAGGACGGCGAAGTTCTGGTCGGTAGCGTTGCAAAGCGTCAGGCAGTGACCAATGTCGACCGCACCATCTCCTCCGTCAAGCGCCACATGGGCACCGACTGGACCACCGAGATTGACGGCAAGAAGTACACCCCGCAGGAAATCTCCGCTCGTATCCTCATGAAGCTGAAGGGTGACGCAGAGGCATTCCTGAACGACACCGTCACCGACGCTGTCATCACCGTCCCGGCATACTTCAACGACGCTGAGCGTCAGGCAACCAAGGAAGCCGGCGAGATTGCAGGCCTGAACGTCCTGCGTATCGTCAACGAGCCCACCGCCGCAGCACTCGCATACGGCCTGGACAAGGGCAAGGAAGACGAGCTCATCCTGGTCTTCGACCTCGGTGGCGGTACCTTCGACGTCTCCCTGCTGGAAGTCGGCAAGGACGACGACGGCTTCTCCACCATCCAGGTTCGCGCAACCAGCGGTGACAACCGCCTCGGTGGCGACGACTGGGACCAGCGCGTAGTCGAGTGGCTGCTCGCACAGGTGAAGGCAAACACCGGCGCAGACCTGTCCAAGGACAAGATTGCGCTGCAGCGTCTGCAGGAAGCAGCTGAGCAGGCTAAGAAGGAACTGTCCAGCGCAACCAGCACCAACATCTCCCTGCAGTACCTGTCCGTCACCCCCGAGGGCCCCATCCACCTGGATGAGAAGCTGACCCGTGCAAAGTTCGAAGAACTGACCCGCGACCTGCTCGAGCGCACCAAGAAGCCCGTGCTCGACGTAATCAAGGAAGCTGGCGTGTCCATCTCCGAGATTTCCGAGGTCGTTCTGGTCGGTGGCTCCACCCGTATGCCCGCCGTCGCTGAGCTCGTCAAGGAGCTCACCGGTCGCGAGCCCAACAAGGGCGTGAACCCCGACGAGGTCGTGGCAATGGGTGCAGCACTGCAGGCAGGCGTTCTGAAGGGCGACCGTAAGGACGTTCTGCTGATCGACGTCACCCCCCTCTCCCTCGGTATCGAGACCAAGGGCGGCGTGATGACCAAGCTGATCGAGCGCAACACCGCAATCCCGACCAAGCGTTCCGAGACCTTCACCACCGCAGAGGACAACCAGCCCTCCGTGACCATTCAGGTCTTCCAGGGTGAGCGTGAGTTCACTCGCGACAACAAGAACCTGGGTACCTTCGAGCTGACCGGCATCGCCCCCGCACCCCGTGGCGTGCCGCAGATTGAGGTTACCTTCGACATTGACGCAAACGGCATCGTCCACGTCTCCGCAAAGGACAAGGGCACCGGCGTTGAGCAGTCCATGACCATCACCGGCGGCACCTCCCTCTCCAAGGACGACATCGACCGCATGGTCAAGGACGCAGAGGCACACGCTGAGCAGGATAAGGCACGCCGCGAGGCTGCTGACACCCGCAACGCAGCCGAGTCCGTCGCATACTCCGTCGAGAAGCTCCTGAAGGAGAACGGCGACAAGCTGCCCGAGGACGTCAAGACCGAGGTTCAGGGCGATGTCGACGAGCTGAAGAAGGCACTCGAGGGCGACGACGACGCAGCAGTGAAGTCCGCATTCGAGAAGCTGCAGGCATCCCAGTCCAAGCTGGGCGAGGCACTCTACGCAGCAGCACAGGCTGAGGCATCCGAGTCCAAGCCCGCCGCTGATGAGGACGTTGTCGACGCCGAGGTTATCGACGAAGACGAGAAGAAGTAATCATGGCTGAGCAGGAAAACACCACCCCCGACCCGCTGGAGGAGGCATTCAACGCCCCCGCAGCGGAAGGCCACCCCGAAGCTGAATCGGTCGAAACCGCCGAAGACGCTGCGGAAGCCGTCGAGGCTGAGCTCCAGGACGCCGTAGAAGCAGAATCTGCGGATGCGGCACTCGCCGCGGAGCGCCTGGACTCCCTGCTTCGCCTGCAGGCCGAGTTCACTAACTTCAAGAACCGCACCGCTCGCGAAAAGGAGCAGCTGCGAGGCTTCGTAACCAGTGAACTGGTGACCGCGCTGTTGCCGGTGCTCGACGATATCGACGCCGCACGTAAGCACGGCGACCTGCAGGAAGGCCCCTTCGCCTCCATTGCTACCAAGCTCGAAGAGCTGCTCGGCAAGCAGGGTGTGGAGCGTTTCGGTGAAGTAGGCGACGCCTTCGACCCGAACATTCACGAAGCTGTTCTGCAGCAGCCCACCGACGAGGTGGCTGAGGATCATGTCTCCATGGTTCTGCGTTACGGCTACCGCGTGAACGACCGTGTGGTTCGTACCGCTCAGGTGGCTGTGGCTGTCGCACCGTAAGGTGGCCGGCTAAGCATTGGCTGAATAACTAACGACGGGCGGGTGCTCTCCCTGGTGGGGGAGTGCCCGCCCTGTTGTTTGCCTAGCTGTTCTGCCTGAGCTATTTGCACGGGCTGTTCTGGCCTGGTGTTGGCGCGGGTTTCGGTGAGCTGTGTGGCGGTTAAGAGGCTTGTAGGGGTGCTATTTTTTTGGGCCCAGCCCTTTCAAAATTGAGTCAAGTAGACTAAACTTTTATATAGAGCATTAAGACAAGCACGCGGTGCCCCTGCAAGCCGTCCCGTAACCGAGGAGGGCGGCGCATCACCGCAGAAGGAGAAACACAACATGGCAAGTGAAAACTGGCTGACCGACGACTTTTATAAGGCACTGGGTGTCAGCGAAGACGCAAGTGAAAGCGACATTAAGAAGGCGTACCGCAAGCTCTCCCGCAAGTACCACCCGGACCTGAACCCCGGCGACGCCGCAGCAGAGAAGAAGTTCAAGGAAATCTCGGAAGCATACGACGTGCTCTCCGATAAGAAGCAGCGCGAAGAGTACGACCAGATCCGCCGCTACGGCGCATCTGGCATGGGTGGATTCGGCGGTGGTAGCTACACCGGCTACCCCGGCGCGGATGCATTCGGCGGCTTCAGCAACGGCGGCGCAGGCATCAACATTGACGACCTGCTCGGCGGCCTCTTCGGCGGTAGCGCCGGCGGTTCCCGACGCTCCGCAGGCTTCACCAGCGCCGACTTTGGCGGCATGGGCGGCGGCGGCTTCGGCAGTGCACAGCACGCAGCCCCCGAAGAGAGCAGCACCAGCACCCGCATCAGCCTCGCTCAGGCATACACCGGCGCAACCGTGACTGTGTTCCTGCCGGATGGCTCCCACACCGAGGCACGCATCCCCGCAGGCATTAAGGACGGTCAGAAGGTCCGCCTGCGCGGCAAGGGTCTGCGCGGCGGCGATCTGAAGGTCACCGTGCGCGTCTCCGATGACTCCGTGTATTCGCGCGAGGGAAACAACCTGATTATGCGCGCACCCGTCACCCTCGCCGAGGCCGTCGACGGCGCAGTGATTGAGGTGCCTCTGCCCGACGCATCCACCGTGAAGCTGCGCCTGGCACCCGGCCAGGTCGGCCGCCGACTGCGCGCTAAGGGCCGCGGCTTCAAGGCTAAGGGCGGCGACGGCGACCTGCTGGTCATCCCCGAGATTGTACTGCCCACCGAGCTGAGCGCAGAGGCGCAGGAAGCATTCGATAAGTTCGTAAAACTGGCACCGCAGGAGAACCCGCGTAAGGATCTGTTGAAGAAGGCGAAGTAAACCATGGCATCTCGAGAATCATCATCTAAGTCCCGTAGCGGCAAGCCGCTGCACAGCGTGGACCGGCCGGTTTTCGTGATTTCTGTGGCGGCTGAGCTGGCGGGCATGCACCCGCAGACCCTGCGCCAGTATGACCGCATCGGCCTGGTCCAGCCTTCGCGTGCGCCCGGTAAGGCGCGCCGCTATTCGCAGCGTGACGTTAACCGTCTGCAGCAGATTCAGCAGCTCTCGCAGGAGGGCGTCTCCCTGGAGGGTATTCGCCGTATTATTGAGCTGCAGTCCCTTGTGGAGGATCAGCAGGAGCAGATTGCGGCGCTGCAGCATCAGGTTGAGGACGCGAAGGTGAAGCTGGGCATGGCGGAGCGCGTGTTCGCAGCCGGTACCAGTGGCGATGTGGTGCATATTGCCCGCGGTACCCGCCCGGCGCCTCGTCAGCGTTCTTCGGCTGTGGTGCTGTACCGTCAGCGTCACCAGTCGGCTACGGCGGATGATACGAAACCGCAGCGCTAAACCGGCTAAACCCGCTACACTGGGAGAAACGGTTCGGCTGTTCTGGCTCATTTGCGCTAGTCAGCCGCCCATATAGGCTTGTGCGTCTTTGTGTATACGCCGCGAGGGAGGGTAGACCCCCGCCCCGCATGCACTCAGACCCACACACAAGGAGGTGAGGCTCCCCGAACGACCGGGGAGCCTCACCTCCTTTTATGGTTAGTTAGTTCCTGGTCCTAGGAAAGAGCGCGCTGAGGAGCACAGGGTAGAGTAATAAGCGAATAGCGCATAGGCGGCCCAAAGTTCAGATACAGATGCCATATCCAAGCTAAACTAACGCTAGAAACCGCCCGTAAGAAAGAGGAACAAGCATGTCATATGAGGACAAGAAATCTCAAGAAAATCCCCCTGTCAAGGAGGACTCATTGGGGCTGAACCGGGAAGAACGCTGGCAACTTATCCAGTATTTTAATGATCTGATTAAACACGGCGATTCCAAAATTCAGATGTTGCTGACCGTCCAAGGTGTTATTGTTGCTGCATATGGAGGCTTTATTTCAACGTTCCTCAGCAAACCGAATATTTGGAATCCTGTAACTATATTTTTAAGCGCATTATTTGCTATATCTGTCGTTGCATCTTTGCTGGTCGGCATAGTTGCCCTGCAACCGTACGTCAAGGAGCACAACGGAGAACCTGCTACGCGTGAAGGACAGGGAAAAGAAAATATCTACTACTACGGGTCATATTCAGACAGTAGGATTCTAGATGGGCTAGACTACGCTACTGCAGAGGAAAAAATGAATTATTTGGGAGCGCAGATTTCAGTCTTAGGCGGTATCGCAACTAGAAAATTTAGAAAAGTATTTTTTCTTGAGTGGCTCGTGTTTTCTAACGTTATTATTCTCATCGCGTCCTTTATCTTTTTCGCTTCAGCCGGGCAGTGAAGCTAAGAGATGTACGTAAGTGCTGAACAGAGTTTACGGTAGATAGACTTGTTGAAACGTTTATCAATCATCCCGTCTAGACATGCATAAGCAGGTGAGGCTCCCCGAATGAACGGGGAGCCTCACCTCCTTAACGTATAAGTCGCGTACTAGCGCTGCTCCGCTTACTTGCGGCGGTAGGTCAGATCGTGCGCGCGGCGGCCCGCCTCCTGAGCCTTACGCTCAAAGCTGGTGAGGGTACGACCCTCCCAACGCGGAGCCCAGCCACCCAGCGGATCCTCCTCGGTCGCACCGGCGCCGGGGTTCACGTTCTCAAAGTCGGGGTGCGCCTCCAGAACCTCACGCATGACCAGGGCGTACTCCTCCCAGTCAGTCGCCAGACGCCAAATACCGCCGGGCTTGAGCACGCGCGCAACCTTATCAGCGAACGCCGGGGACACCAGGCGACGCTTGTGGTGGCGGGACTTGTGCCAGGGGTCCGGGAAGAACACCCACAGCTCGTCCACGGAGTTCTCCTCAAGCATGTTGTCGAGCAGTTCGGGTGCGTTCGCCTGAGCCACACGCACGTTCTCCACGCCGGCGTTACCCATCTTCAGCAGCAGGTCCGCAATGCCGGGGGTGTACACCTCAACGGCGAGGAAGTTCGCCTTGGGCACCTCAGCTGCGCGGTGCACAATCGCCTCGCCCAGACCGGAACCGATCTCGACGACCTGGTAGGCCTCGCGGCCGTAAATCTTAACCGGGTCGAAGGTCGCCTCGGGCGCGACGGAGGTGTCGGTGCGCAGGCGCGGGATGTCCAGCACGTGGGTGGGGGAGTAGGTGTCCCAGGCCTTCTGGCGGCGCGCGGTGAGGCGGTCGCCGCGGCGGACGAAGGAGTAGGGCTGGCGGAAGAATTCCTCGGGAACCGGCTTCTTGGCCTTTTCTTCGGTGGATTCGGGTGCCTGGCTAGGCTGCGTGTTCTCAGTAGACATACCTAAAAGAATAGCGCAGGGCCGCTGCACCGTGCGGTTTCGCGGTTTGCTCGGGCTGGGTGATGCTGAGCTAGCCGTGTGTGGGTAGGTGGTGTGCGCCAGCCTGGGCTGCGTAGAAAGTCAGCGCGCATACAAAAGTGCGGCGGGAACAAAGA